>OLVW01000210.1_pt1 | contig 61826 bp, 54 predicted proteins | sample 1673301 | NCBI WGS metagenome assembly OLVW01 (sample SAMEA3178941, study PRJEB25190) | human gut metagenome
CTGACATAATAAGCAATATGTGGTTTTGAAATAACTTCCGGTATGGGAAGTTTGAATACTTTACTATTGCAAAATGCTGCATGACCCGGTAATTTTGCAATCCCTCATACATTTTCTCTAGGATTCCTTACGTGCAATTGCAGTCTGTGCAGCCTGCACAGCGCCTTCCAGCGTATCTGCTGCTGCCAAGAAACCACTTGCATGACAAAAACGAAGCGAAGCGATTCCACTGATCTGCGATAATTCCGGTGCGTCTTTACCACGCCACTCTTCCGGCATTGCACATACCAGTGCTGTATCACCATGTTCTATCGGAACTCCCTGCACGCTATATCCCCCGCGATTCGACGGTTATACCACCATTTGATAACTACTTCCAATCACTTCATTCTTCCACGGAACAAACTTCGGAAGGATCAATATACTGCCGTTGCTTTCTTCCATTGCCTTACGAACCAGCGATGCCGCACGTACAATACCGGCTACCGCCTCAAAATGGTTACGCAGGATTTCCTCTGCCATCTTCACCGCGCGCCAAAAGCAATCGTCATAACTCTCTTCGGAATCCCAAGAAGGATTAAACTCATCAATAATGGACGCCAAAACATTGTGACATCCGGTATTGTCGGATTCATCTAACGGCTGCACAAAAGACTCATCAAAACGCACTGCCTCTTCCTCACCAATGCACTGTGCACCGTATTCGCGCCATAGCAGTCCAAAAGCAGCATAAGGGCATCCGTTCTCACGGTATTCCTTATCTTCCTGGTGATGATCGAAACGGCCGCGTCCTATATCATACACAATGCCGTCAAAATCTGCCGGCACCTCAAAACCGCGTGTTACCTGAATCTCCGGTTTGATCAATCGCAAAAATGCTGTCGCAAATACATCATCTGAATGAAATTTCGCACCATGCGTGAATGCCTGGTCCGGCAATGCTGTCTTGCATTGAAAAAATGGCTCTTTCATAGAAATCCTCCATTAGCTGTTATTATGCCAATTCCTGCTCTAACGATTCACGAACTGCCTTGATAAATCCTTCGCTGTTTAATACCGTCACATTTTCAAGGCTGGTGATCAGAGCAAGATCCTTCGTCATCTTACCGGACTCGATCGTACCCAGTGTCGCTTTCTCTAATTTATCTGCAAAATCCTGCAGTTCCTGAATACCGTCCATTTCACCACGCTTACGCAGTGCTCCGGTCCAAGCGAAGATCGTTGCTACAGAGTTAGTAGAAGTCTCTTCACCCTTCAAATGTTTATAGTAATGTCTCTGTACTGTTCCATGCGCTGCCTCATATTCATATACGCCAGATGGAGATACCAATACCGAAGTCATCATAGCAAGAGAACCGCATGCAGAAGATACCATATCGCTCATAACATCTCCATCATAGTTCTTACATGCCCAGATAAATCCTCCTTTTGCCTTCATAACACGTGCTACGGCATCATCGATCAATGTATAGAAATACTCAATCCCGGCAGCATCAAATTTCTCCTTATATTCTTTATCAAAAATATCCTGGAAAATATCTTTGAAATTATGATCGTATATCTTAGAGATCGTATCCTTCGTTGCAAACCAAAGATCCTGCTTTGTATCTAATGCATAGTTAAAGCATGCACGGGCAAAGCTCTCAATAGATTTATCTTTATTATGGATACCCTGAATGATTCCCGGACCATCAAAATCCATGATCGTCTGGCGGATCTCTTTGCCATCTTCTCCGGTAAATACTAACTCAGCCTTACCAGGACCCGGCACCTTGATCTCTGTATTTTTATAAACATCACCGTATGCATGTCTTGCCAACGTGATCGGCTTCTCCCAATTCTTAACGCACGGCTCAATGCCTTTTACCTGAATCGGTGCACGGAATACGGTGCCGTCTAATGCAGCACGGATCGTACCGTTTGGTGATTTCCACATTTCCTTCAAGTCATACTCTGTCATACGAGCAGCATTTGGTGTGATCGTTGCGCACTTTACTGCAACACCATACTTCTTCGTTGCCTCTGCAGAGTCGATCGTAACCTGATCATTTGTCTGATTACGGTACTCCAAACCAAGATCGTAATATTCTGTCTTGAGATCGATAAATGGAAGCAGCAGTTCATCCTTGATCATCTGCCATAAAATACGGGTCATTTCATCTCCATCCATCTCTACCAAAGGGGTTGTCATCTTAATTTTGTCCACTGCATTATCCTCCTTTTACTGTTGTGCCTGTAATTTCACAAATTTTACTTCACAATCATAGCACAAATGAGTCTGTTTGTGAAATGTTTTTATTGCCATATGTGTTGACAAATACAAATTAGCATGTTATCTTTTAACTGTCAAGAGTGTTTCCCTCACATTCTTTTGTTCCTATCGTACACAGTAACCGGCGCAGCTATCGTTCTACTCCCGATCAGATATGTTTTCATGCGCAGAAATGAGGTATTTATGGAAATGAAACAACAATTTTTCAAACACACATCTGTCAACCGCACTTTCTTTATTATGGTATTGATCGCCGCACTGCTTACAGGGTTATTCGCCCCTGCTATGGTCCGCCACTCCGGTGCTGCATCTCCGTTTATCATTTTATCCAGTTATCGTTCTTCGTTAAAGATCGGTCAGGAAATGGTCTTGTCTGCAGTCACCTCTGACCTAAGCTACCCTTCCTTTACCAGTTCGGCCTCCTCCATCGCTTCCGTCAATGTATATGGAGTGATCACTGCCAAAAAAGCCGGCACCTGCAAGATCAAAGTGAAATCCGGTAAATCCGAAACCTATTGTCAGATTCAAGTCGTTCCAACGACAATCTCCCTCAACAAAACGGCACTTTCACTGGAAAAGCAGCAGACATTCCAATTGACAGCCAGGACATCAAATCACAGTGTCCCAACTTACCGCAGCAATAAAAAAAGTGTCGCACTGGTCTCTTCTACCGGTCTGATCACCGCACTCAAACCCGGCAGTGCAACGATTACGATCAAAGCAGATCAGACAGAACAGCACTGTCAAGTTACCGTTGTTAAACCAACTATCACTCTATCCCAAACAGCCGCATCACTGTTCCGCGGTCAGAACATATCACTGCGGGCATCCGTATCAAACAAAACCGTTCCGACCTGGTCTTCCAGCGCTAGGAGTATCGCTGTTGTCTCGGATTCCGGAGTAGTGACTGCCAAAAAACATGGCACGGCAACCATTGCTGTCAAGGCAGATGGCGTTACACGAACTTGCAAAATAACCGTAAAATCTCCCACGATCAAATTAAGTGCTTCTAAATTAACAATAAAAAAAGGAAAACGAAAAACACTGACTGCCAAAGTTTCTTCCGGCAATGCACCCACCTATTCCAGCAGCAACTCTTCTGTGGCATCTGTCACCAAAAAAGGTGTGATCTCCGCACGCAAAAAAGGTACCGCCACGATCAAAGTGAAAGAGGACGGTACCACAGTTAGTTGTAAGATCACCGTAAAATAGTATGATGCAGAGAATATGCCATGGCATCCGTCAGGGGCTACATACCCTTTGACGGCAACATCATAATCTGTTATTGTCCGATCAGTTTCTTACGCAGCCGCCACAGGAAGCACATCCTGCCGGGGCATTGTTTACCATGTGCTCATAATAAGAAGAAATACTGCAGATCGCCTGCGAAGAGATTCCCTCTCCACTTCCGGTAAATCCAAGTCCTTCTTCTGTTGTTGCCTTAATATTAACCTGGTCAAGCTCAATCCCCAGCGTATCAGCAACATTTTTTCGCATCGTATCAATGTAATCTCTCATTTTAGGTTTCTGTGCAATGATCGTTGCATCGATATTGTCGATCATATAGCACTTTTCTTCCAGCAGCTTGCCAACATGCTCTAACAGCTTTATGCTGGATGCTCCTTTGTAGGCAGCATCTGTATCCGGAAAATGTTTTCCAATATCTCCCAGTGCTGCCGCACCGAGTAAAGCATCCATGATCGCATGCAAAAGTACATCAGCATCTGAATGTCCTAACAATCCCTTTTCATATGGGATCTCTACCCCGCCCAAGATGAGCGGTCGATCCTCTACCAAACGGTGTACATCATATCCCATTCCAACGCGCATTGTAATCCTCCTACTAATGCTTCAAAAGCATCTATCTTGCTTTATCGCACTCCTTCTCTGCTATTTCCTGATTTAACAAAAAGAGCAGGTATATCAATTATACCTGCTCTTCATTTAGTAGCGGAAAAGGGATTTGAACCCCTGACACCATGGGTATGAACCATGTGCTCTAGCCAACTGAGCTATTCCGCCATATTAAAATAAATGACTGTGCTTGATACAGTCTAATGGGACCTACAGGGCTCGAACCTGTGACCCTCTGCTTGTAAGGCAGATGCTCTCCCAGCTGAGCTAAGATCCCGTACAATTTCAAGCGACTTGTATAATATATCAAACCTTTTCTGTATTGTCAAGCTTTTTTTTAATTTTTTCCAAGTTTGTCCATCCATCCCTTTGCCGTGTTTCATTATACTTGGAAAATACATGTTTTGCAAGGTCAATTGGAGTTATTCCATGGGAGAAATTGAATTTTTTCATCATTTCTCGTATAATAAAAAAGTGTGGCTTACTAAAACATCCCATACCGGAAGTTGCTATAAGAATCACATATTGCTTATTATGTGATGGCCTAATTATATTTTGCAGCCGCTATATAGTGCGTCCTGCCATCAAGAAACTATAGCAATTACTTAGCCGCAATTAGTTTTCACAGAGCAAAGATTAAAACACATTGCCGTCAACAGATGGCAGAATGGAGGAACTTTATGAATGCACGTACCGTAAACATCAGCAGTCTCGTTATTTTACTGGCACTGCTCTCGCTGATCTGTGAGGGATTTTTATATTATTTTTTGCCATCACCAATATGGTCGATCGTATTTGCAGTATTAGTATCTCTCGCATTATCACACTTTTTTTTGGAATCATCCTTTAGCTATTCCTATAATGTGCTCCACGCTGCATTTATGACGATCGGAGCGTTCATTTATGCGGTAATCGTATACTGTATCCAGCCGAATCCGTGGCTGCACTACAGCTTTTATCTGGTACTGCTCGTCTTAGTAAACTGGTTGACACCATTTCTATACTGTTCCATCCGCGATCTGTATGATACAACGCCGCACTTCGAGGGGTACCGACGTTTCTTTATCCAAATGAGTATAGTGCTGCTCGTATGCTATATATTGGCACTGATCAAGCAATACTACATTACACCGATCGTTCCGCCTTACAAAGAGCCTGCCTTTGGCGCACAGAACTTTGTACCGTTTATGGCAACCGGTAATTATCTGGAATCCGCACTGCGAAATGGTTCTGATCTGTTTCCGCTTATTTGTTATTTAGCAGAGGCAGTGTGTCTCTATATTCCATTCGGCTATTATATCTGTGCTTACTTCTTGAAATGGAATTATATATTCCGCCTGTTTTTGTATCTTGCATTTCCTGCTGCTATGGAAATTTCTCAGGCAGTCAGTGGACTGGGACGCGGACAGATTGACGATTACACTTTGGCATTGTTGGGAATCCTGATCGGAACACTGTTGTTCCATGCAATGAATGGCATTTTCCGTTCGTTTGCAGGACGCAGCATTCTATTTCCAAGAAATCAGATCAACTTAAACCACTTTATTGACTCCAATTTTCCACAGCAATAACAATAATAATATTACCAAAAATTCCCATACCGAAATCTGATGCTTGACTACACAATAAGCAATATGTAGTCATAAAACAAAGTTCGGTATGGGAATTTTGTTGTACTAATATTTGCGGAACTCATTAATGTCTTTGGCTAAGATTTTAATGCCACGGATCTGGCTTTCAAATACGCCCTGCTCAAAGAGTGCCTTGATGATCATGCCGGCCGGTATACCGATGATCAATCCAAGCATTCCGATCCAGCGATAGCCGATAAACATAGATAACAGTGTCAAAAATGGGCTGATCCCGATACTGTCTCCCACAAGTTTTGGCTCGATCAATCTTCGAACGATCATTGTAACAAAATAAGCAACTATCAATACTGCCGCATGAGCATATCCACCGGTCAGCAAATAATAAGCCGCCCACGGCATGATCACAGTTCCCGTACCAATAAAAGGCAGAAAATCTAAGAGTGCTGTGATCACCGCGATCACCATCGCGTGTTTAATATGAAGTGCCGCAAAAAAACACCACAAAATAACAAACATGATGAACATGATCTTAAAACATGCTTTCAGATATCCACCAACGGCTTTCACCATAACATCACAAAATACATTCCATATGTGCTTAACGCTCGATGGTGTGTATTTCAAAACTGTATCCTTGATCTTTTGTCGATCAGCGACAAAGAAATACGCTAACATGATTGTCAAGATCGACAACACCAAGCCATCAATAACGGAACCAGCTAAGGAACCCATTGTTTTCATCGGACTGTCCGTCAATGAATTCAAAAATTTCAAAATGTAATCGTTTAATCGACCGTTGTCTCCCGGCAGCAGCTTGTCCACATCAGATGGTATCAAATGAACCTTGCTGTGCAAAGTTGCCAGCGAATCATTAATGTTTTGAAGTACCGTCTGATACAATCCCGGCAGATCAACAACCCAGGCACTAACCTGCAAAATTATCTCTCGTATGCCAAAAACAAGCAGCGCTGCAACAGCCGCCAAAATAAGCACGATAACGATCACGGAACCATGCTTACGCATGATCTTGATCCGTTTTTCCAAAAAACTAACCAACGGATTTGTAATCATTGCAATGACCCACGCTATGATGATTGGTAAAAAAAATCGAAACAGCTTCGGTCCCAAAAAGAAAACTGCCAGTAGTGCTGCTAGAGTCACTACTAAATTGACCACGATCCGTTGATGCAAAACCTTTCGTTCTTCTGGCATAACTGCATTCCCCTCTTTCTTTGCCGTAAATAGTGTTTCTCTGCCTCTATATTAAGGCAAAGCATACAGCCATGCCTTGCCCAATCATCACAGAGAACATGATAACATTGTTACTTAATCTGACAATTTTATAGCAAATACAAATCCAACTGCTAAAATGATAACACCGGAAATCCAAGTCACGGCACTAAGTCCAAGCAGTGGTGTCTGCATGAGAATTACTACCGGAGAGGCAGCTACTAATCCCAAAATAGCCGTGTAAGTCAATGTTTCCTGCTTATTAAGCAGCACTTCGATCATCTTAGCAATAGCAAAAATACCGATCACAACGCCAAGTCCGAATGGAATCAATGATCCACATAACTGCAAAATCGTGTGCCACTGTCCCTTTGCAAGCGCACTCGTGAAATCTTTGACTGCTAAGAGGATTGGGTTGTAATAACCAAGGATCATGAGCATCATAGACCCGCTCACACCAGGGATAACCATTGTTGCAGATGCGATCACACCTACGATAAACAGTAAGATTGCCGGAATGATTCCTACCGTCAGCGTCACTTCCTTGCCTTCGCCGCCAAAATACTGCATTAATATAATAGATAGGAAAAATACTAAAAATACAATAACATGGGATATCCCTTTTTTCTTGCCTTTTACTTTGCCTAGCAGCAACGGGAGACCGCCTAAGATCAGACCGATGAATGCCATCTTAGTCTGAAATCCATAATGTTCCAACAAAAATCCAATAATATATGCAAAACCAACAATTCCAACTGCCATACCGATAATATATGGAGACAGGATTTTCAAACTCTTTTTCAATTGTGAAAACAAATGTGTCACACAATAAATAATGTCATCATAGATTCCCATCGAGACCATCATGGTTCCGCCACTCACTCCCGGAATGGCATTTGCCACACCGATCAACATACCTTTTAATATGTCTTTAATATACTTCATTTCTTTCCTCCACAATTTCAACAAATTTTTGTCACAGACACATTTTACTATAATAAACAGGCAGTTACAATTAGTAATACATTAAAAATTTATGAATTTTGCGACACCGTTTAGCAGTTGCAACTGTGCTCAATACTTCCTATAATAAGATGCACAGGGAAAAAGCAAATAATACTGTATCATAATAATGTAAGTACTAATGCAGATAGCTCTGTATCATAATGATGTAAGTACTAATACAGATGGCTCTGCATCATAATGATGTAGTAGGTATCAATACAGATGGCTCTGTATCTTGCCTGGAACGAACACCTGTCGGCTTTATCCGGCAAACACCTATAGGAACCCATTATAAGAAAGGTATGGAACATAACATTGAAATATATACAAATTCACAGAAAAAACGTCCTTTGGCGTCAAAGCATATGCTTGTTTGTGCTGATCTCCCTTGTACTTTCTATGTCGCCTCGTCCGACAATGGCAAAGGAGAATGTACAAACAGATTGGACCAGACGCGTGATCACACACACTATCACAAATCCAAACAGCAAACTCTTTCATTTTCGATTTATGGATCAAAATGAGCAGGAGGTATCCCTGACGGAAAATACCACTTCGCTGCAGTCAGATTCACTAACACAGAGTCCTTCTACCGACTTATCATCAGCTGCTCTCCAGAGTTTTAGACTGACAGCTCCGATCCAGTCAGCCTTAAAAGGAGACAGCAATCTGCCAGCCTCATACGATCTGCGTGACTCCGGAGTTATCACTTCCATCAAAGATCAAGGAAATAGTGGGGCATGTTGGGCATTTGGCACTCTCAAATCAGCAGAATCCAATGCCATTCGCAAAGGTTTCTTAACAAAAAATCATGCCGATTTTTCAGAAAATCATTTGGCGTGGTTTGCTTTTCATCCATCCGAACGTGGCGGTGACAAACTGATCACAGACGGCTTTTATCCAATTTCCTCAGACGTTGATGCCGCCTATACCTGGGGCGGATCATCCCTGATCGCTTTATTTACATTAGCACGCTGGTCTGGCGTAGTATCAGAATCCACTGCACCTTTCCAGGCTGATACATTGGCAGAACGCAGTGCAATGGCACAAAAAATGAAAAAAAGCGGGGAAGTTCTCCGCTATCGCTCAAACTATCATATGCAAAATGCCACCTGTTATGATGCTGCACCAACAAGTGCCTGGAAAAAGGCACTCATGAACACTTCCGCACTAGCGGCCGGAATGTATTACAACACGTCCTACGCTTCCAAGGGTTCTGCCGGTGCCACCTATTACCAGACTGCATATGCAGGTTCTACCGCTGTAAAATCCTCCAATCACTGTGTAACGATCATTGGCTGGGACGATAACTACTCCAGACTGAATTTTCCAAGCAGTCATCGCCCCAAATCCGACGGTGCGTGGCTGGTTGCCAACAGCTATGGCCGCAAAACCGATGAAAACGGATATTTCTGGCTGTCATACGAAGAACCGTCTATTTGTGATGTCTACGCCTTCGAGCTGGAAAAAAATACAAAGTACGACACAAATTATCAATACGATGGTTTTGGATGGGGCAGTGCGATCCCAGATACTACAAGTCCGAAAGGGGCTAATATCTTTCGTGTCCGTTCAGATTACAACCAAAACCTTAAGGCTGTAGGCATCTATACGATCACCGACGCCCAAAATGTAACGATCCAAATATACAAAAACGTTACTTCCGGCTACCCGACAAGCGGTAAACTTGTCAAGGCAAGTACCACTACCGCATCCATTCCCTACAATGGCTTTCACACGATCACACTCGCAAAACCGGCAGCACTCACAGGAGGCTCCTCATTTTCTGTCGTGGTAACCTACCATTCAAAAAATAACACAGAGGCTTATCTGCCGATTGAAGGGACAGGCGCTTCTACTAATCGTGTGCAATCGCTGTACAACAGCGAAACCGGGCAGAGTTTTTATTATTCGCCTACTGCGAATAGCTGGGTAGACACTTCTGCGGCAGGACAAAATAACGTCTGCATCAAGGCATTTGCCAAAAACACAACGCCAAAGCCGACAATTTCCTTTCGATCTGCCAAAATTATTGTTGGGAAGAAAGAGACCTTAAAGCTTCCTCTTACATTAAAACACATTACCGCAAGCCAAGTCCGCTATAAAAGCAGTAAGAAAAAAATAGTTTCTGTAACTGCAAGAGGTAAGATCCGTGCCAAAAAACGAGGAACCGCTACAATTACCGCTTATGGCAAAAATGTCAAGGCACGCATAAAAATTGTCGTAAAAAAAGCACCCTCTTCTGTCGCTTTGAAAGCGAAGAAAAAAGTGCTGAAAAAAGGCTCTGCTCTACAATTGAAGGTTGCACTTTCCAAACATAGTGCCAGCCGAAAACGAACTTTTCGGTCATCAAATCCAAAAGTGCTGAAGGTATCCTCAAGCGGGATCGTTTATGCGCGCAAAAAAGGGACCGCGACCATTACAGTGATGACCTATAACCGCCATAAGGCCAAGTTAAAACTTCGCGTCAAATAGCGATAACCTAGGCTCTCCCTCTCTGCCGCACTATGCCAACCGAACATCATCTGCCATAAACGTTAGATCATGGTGTGTAGACATTAATACTCTGCCACGGTGTCATTCTCTATCGTATCAAGCGCCGGCTTCAATACATCAGCTGCGGCCTCATCTGCATGCGATTCCAACTGTCGGATCCACACAGATGGTTCCACACGTTGGATCGTATTCAGACATTGATCCAAAAGCCCCTCACGCCAAAACGGCGACTTGCAGTGTACTAACATCAGAAGCTGTCTTTTGTCCTCCGGCAAATCTGTAACTGCGCCGGCATCCGACTTCTTCAAAAATACAATACCACCTAACGGTGCACGCTCTGCCTGTACTGCCTCAGGACTGCACCAAGGCGTTCCGTATAAATATAATCTTTCTTTATAAATTCCGATAATATTCGCAGAATCGTTCAAGATTTTTCCAATTTGCTTTCCCTGACAGATCCCCGCAAATTCTGCATTCGGATCTGCCGCAAGAATCACACCGCGGCCATCAACAAGCAGCGACGAGGAATCCAATACAAAACGTCCATTTTGCTCCAATGCCAGATAGATAACATCACGCAATGCCAAAAACAACTCTTCCTTCCATTTACCCTCTGCATCCTGTACCACATATACTTTGGCACTGCGATAGCCCTTGGCAATTGCAATACTGGTCAACTGTACATTCTTAGGATAGAGCAGATCAATTCCCATAGCTCCCTCAAACACACCGATTTCTTCCGATTCCATCAGCATGATCTGACCAACTGTCATTTGAATGTTCATTGTCATTTCCGGTTCTTCCACGATATCAATCGTCAATTGCGGTTCTTCGCTTTCATCACATCGGAATGCCTGAAAATTAGAATGCAGATTCTGTTCCTCCACATTAATGCAAACAACGGTATCTCCAATGCAGTATTTCATTGGCGTATCCTCCCTCTATCGAAACCTTTTGATGCGTCTCATTTTCGTTCTGCTGTTCAATTTTTCGTTCACAACATAATTTTGAATAATATTACAGCTCGCCAGATCTTCTGCCGCTGTGCAAAAATCCTCCCAAAAAGAATCTCTCTGTTCTTCTGCGATCATATAACTGATTGCTAATTCATCAAATACCTTACGTGGATTTTCATCCTGATCGATCTTACGCACAATATCATACTCCAACGCCCCCAATTGCATGACCGGATAATCTCTGACAATTCCCTGTCCTACCGGCAGTGCATATATGACATCCGCCAACTTGCGTACTACATAATATTTATTTCTTACCATACATACCTCCCACTCTTTGATTTATTTGCCGCTGTCTTTATATTTCCAAAAGGACGCAGTCACTCGGAACCGGCTGACTCCTCCATAAAAGATGCAAAAAACTCAGGGCACATATCCAATAAAGTCGGTTGATCCTTATCCGGACGAAACAAGTCCAAAACCGGCTTCATAACGCGTTCAAACTTGTCTGCATCTTTGGATAAACGCAATATTTCCGCCGTATTGACCGCATCTGCCAAGGCGGTATGCTGCGCCCCGGTAAACTCATAATCTGCTGCCGTAACTGCCTGCTTCAATTTAATCTTCTTGTTAATTCCTAACAGCTCACTATATACTTCTTGAAAGTCCGTCCAATGACTCTCCATACGGGCAATGATCGGTCCCTTGTACTCCTTAAATGTCGATTCCGTCTGAAACTGCCGGATATCCGACATACTCCAAGAATAAAACCAGGTAGGCTCTGATCCGATCCACTCAGCGAAATCATCCATCGCCTTCGCAAAACGCGGTGCCCCTACCAGTTTATCATCCGTAATGCCGGTTAACGCTATGATCCGATGATCCATCGCCCCATAATCCGGAGCAACATATGTCTGATACTGATCAATAACCTCAAACTGATCATCCATCTTCACTGCGCCAATCTCTATTAACTCACTGGAGAGCTTTATGTCACCTCGCTGTTGTTTATCAATTTTGTTCATTTCCAAATCAATCATGATATGATTCACCGGACACACTTCCCTTCTGTTCGATGATCGAATTTGCTTCTCATGCGGTAATACCGCCTCTTTTTATTGTACCACAAAGCGATACACTTTGCATTAACAACTTCGCAAAAATTGACGTAACATCAAAATTATGTTATAATGCTATTGTCAATTGAATGGATTATTTTTGGGACAAGTTCGATCTTCATACAGTTAGTAATATTTTCGGACTAAAGATTCTGAGAAGATAATCTCACCATAGAAAGGTATAGGTGCTATATGAGTCAGGCAGACATACTCCGGGTAAGATCCTCCGTAGACCAAAACATCGGAAATAAAGTTAAGATCCGTGCGAACCGCGGGCGCCACAAGATCGATGTGACAGAGGGCATCATCCGTGAAACCTACCCAAGTATCTTTCTGGTGGAAGTAGAGAATAAGCTCGACGATACCACACAGAAGATTTCTTTCAGCTACACAGATGTACTCACAAAAGACGTCCAGATGCAGTTGATTTAAGGATCGCTGTGTTTTAATATTATTTTGATATTATGATGTAGGTACAAATACTCTTTTGATCCATGCATTATATTATTAATGACAATGCAAAAAGAAGATACCGATTCACACTTTGCGATGAATATGGTATCTTCTTTTTATGTGTATTCTGTCATCATACTATCTGAGACAAATTATATTGCCTCTCCGTCATTGTCTGCATTGCGTTGTCTGGTCTTGATCGCACAAACAATATAAAACGCTGCCAGGATCAGGCTTAATCCGCCCCAGATTGCTAAATCACCAAATTCTCCTCGATCAGCAAGACTCATCAAAAATCCAAGCAAATAGAATACAGCAGTTACGATCAGTCCCGCAATCCCTTTTGCGTTACGCATCACAATTCCCAAAATTCCACCGACCAGATATACAAATGCACATAATAACCCTGAACTGCCGCTGGTTGAATTATTCTCCTGCAATGCATTTCCTACCCCTACTGCGCAAGACTGTAATGCAATAAACAAGAACAAAACAATGGAAATGATCCCTATCGTCAACCTTCCACTACTCCACACGCCTTTTCTCTTATTATCCATATTCTCCTTCATTCCTTTCCATGATATGCTTACCTTTTATCGTAAGGTTCAGGCTATTTTCAACTTCCTATTCCTGTTACCTGTTTACTTAAGTGTCAACTTCGCTACTCCTGTTTTGTACTCCTTCATATAATCATCATTCGGTCTGACATCCAATGTAAACTCGATCGTTTTTACTTTGCTAATATTGTTGTCAGTCAAAAAGCCTTGGCTTAAATCTATCGTGACTATATTTTGCTGTTTATCAAATACCGGAATACTAACAAGATCAAAATCTGTTTCTGACGAGGTATAGTCATTCACGGTAATGTTTTCAACATCAAAAACCTGATACTTTCCAGTCGTATTCGTAACAGCAAATTGATATTTATCCCCGTCGCCTCCCAGGTATTCGATCTTAATGCCGTTTTTGTTATAAATCGATTTACCGGTTTTGACTACTTTCCTGCCTTGAAACTTATTCGTTTTAATGCGGATTACATCTGTGTAAAACGAATTATACTCATCAGAATCTACTGCTTGAAATTTGATATCCACAAATTCTATGTCTTTCATTCCCATGTCTTCCATAAAATCTGTATCAAGCTCTAGTTTTGCATTTGCTTTCTTTCCTTTGGCAATTTCACAATCAAGGTCAAACATGTTGTTATTCGTCATAATTCCATTGATCGAATATGCACTGGCATAAATTGTCCAATTTGCACTGGATTTGTTCTGAAGCCGGAACCAGATCGCCGTGTTTGCATCATCGAATTTATCAACATCAATCACCAGATTTTTCTTGTTATAAACATTTCCCTTGGTCACCGTTGTCTGCGTTTTAGAAGTAGTCTGATCCGATGTACTTTCCGTCGTTGTCTTGCTGCTCCCTTTTGCTTCCTTGTTACTCTCCTCTTTATCACTTCCACCGCTACAAGTCATTGCTAAAACTACAACAGCTACTATTACAACGGCAAAGATCAAAAAACTGCTTTTTTTATCTTTCATACGCATCCTTTCTCCTGCCTGACAAAAAACAGACTATCAGGCACGCTTTAATTATTTGTGCCGGCTTATAGTCTGATTTTACATGAAATAATTCTATTTTTCGTCCGCTATACAGCGGAATAAGCGTGAGTTGTCAAACGATTAAGAAACAATGAGTGCTAATATGCTTATGATCAAGAAACAACGAGTGCCAATATGCTTATGATCAAGAAACAACGAGTGCCAATATACTTATGATCAAGAAGCACCATACTATCGTATAAATGACCGTCATGATCATGTACAGCAGTCTGCTTTTATTCATGAGAGGCAAACGATCCATTACCCCGCCATAGTTTCCTATCAATTCGACACAACCAAGAAGCATTAACAAAGCGTCAATGCGAAATGCCCATAATGTAAAACCGGTATATGCCGCATTGTCCGCATCCGTAAACGTACCGGAAAAACAAAGTGCATAAATTAGTACATAGCCAAGAGCTGCAATAAGCATTTTCCAAATTTTTCCTGTCCGAAATCCAACCGGCAGCCACCTGCGCCATCCAAGTGCAAGCTGTTTGTCTGTACTTTTGGGCTGTAATGCGAACTGTACGATACGTTTTATAAAGTCTAACGCATCCGAGTAAAATCTATTCTGTGCAGCTAATTTACGTTTGGGAGCCAATTCGCTATGCAGATCATTCGTCCGTTTATTCGATCCGGCGATCGTTCCACGTTCCTGAATGACTTTCCGCAGTTCATCCACTGTCGGATAACGATCTTCTTTGGCAAGTTGTATGCATTTGGTGATGATATCATAGTACTTGCCGGCATATTTGCCGCTGTCCGGATAATCACCGGTCAGCATATAATAGAACGTGATGCCCAGCGCATAAATGTCCGTGCGAGGATCTGACTGCCCAAAACCATATTGTTCCGGTGCTGCAAATCTTCTTGTGCCCATCAGTCTGGTATCCTCATTTTGTTCCGCACGGAGCTCTCTTGCCGCATTGAAATCAATCAGTTTTACGACTCCATCAGAGCTAAAGATAATATTCGATGGTTTGATGTCACGATGTATGATCGGCGGTAGATTGCCATGCAGCTTGTGCAAAATATCACAAAGCGATCGGATAACAAACGCCGCATTTTCCTCCGATAATACCCCATGCTCTTCCATTACAGTCTCCAGTGTCTTTCCATGAATATATTCTTCGATCACGATCAAACGATTTTCTTCTTCCACACACTCTATAACCTTTGGAATATTATCGAATTGTTTTTCTTTTAATTGTGCATATACTTCAAAGTTATATAATAGAAGTTCCTTACGCACATAGATTTCATTCGTCTCTATATTTTTTACCAGCCATATCTGCTTATCATCACTTAACCGGGTGACTTTTTCATATAACGATAATTGGTATTTTTCTTCCAACGTCAATGTTATCCTCCCATCATGCGCTCTGTCATTCACTACATAGCGTGCCTGTCATCCACTGCATACTACACTATCATTCACTGCATAGTGCGCCCTGTCATCCACTGCATACTACACTATCATTCATTGCATAGTGCGCTCCGTTATTTACTGCATAGGTTCTTGTATTTTCTAACACATTCCTTTAAAATATCATAATAGATAAATTATAGCAACAAAATGGATAATTCCTTTCTGGCTGTAAGTAATATTAACCATAAATATATTGTAGTGGAAAAGAGGAACCTATGAAAGAACAACCAACAACCGAACTACTCGATATTCTTAATAACATCGACAAAAAGGACATGAGTGCGTACATCAAAGAATTTGCTGCAACCGCTTCAGCCGCAGCTCCATTCCCGGAATACATCGCCGAACATGGCATTGCCATTGCTGACGTTGTGAATCGCTGCCGTGGTATATTATCCAAATCTTATGTATATGACATTCTAAATGGGACCAAACGAAATCCGTCCCGCGATGTTGTTCTGCTCTTATGTATCGCCGTCCATGCAGATCGCAAGCAGACAAGACGGCTGCTTGAAAAATATGGTCACCGCGATCTATACGCAAAAGATACAAGGGATATCATTATTGCGACCTATATCAACAACAAAGAATATGACATAGATCGCATTAATGACGAATTATTTCAGTACCATTTATCACCTCTTAGCACCGAGCATTAACCGACAAATACTGCCGTACATCCATCCACTTTAACGATGCCTTTCTCCACTACAGCTGAACCGCCAACGGTATATAATACCTTTCCGTTTACATTAGGTACTGTCACGGCATCTGCTCCCGGATTAATGATGACCGTGATCTCCTGTTCTGCTGAAGTGCGCTTGTAAACCAACGGATAATCATCGGATACAAAAGAGATCTCTCCTTTGCTTTGCAACGCCGGATTTGCCTTACGAAATGCGATCAATCGTTTTACTTCACTGCGAAGTGAATCTTCCTGTTCTGACTGCGTTTTCGCATTTGGACGGTCTGCGCTCTCATCAAGAGCAATATAATATTTATCCTTACGAGCTGCTGAAAATCCGGCACTCAAACTGTCATCCCACTGCATCGGTGTACGAGAACCGGTTCTTCCATATCCACCTTCCACAGAAGTTAAGCCTTCCACATAACGCATGCCAATCTCATCCCCATAGTAAATAAATGGTGCTCCCGGCATAGAAAGCAGAAATGCAAATGCCACCTTTAATTCATCCGTGTCCAAGTTCTTTGCCAAACGATCCATATCATGATTGCCGGACGGAATACAGATCAATCCTTTTCCATCTGTCTTCGCATAGTTCGCCTGATAAGCAGCAACGAATTCTTTGGCAGATCCTTCCGCATCCTTGCTGAAATACGGATGATCGCAACGGAACAGATCATTATAATGAGATGGCCCGAAGTGAAGCAAAAAGTCCATGTGAAAACCGCCGATCAAAGACTTATCCGGCTCACCCCATTCTGATACCATTGCTGCATCCGGGAATTCCTCATCCAAAAATTCACGAATATTCTGCCAAAGAGCAATCGTCCCCTTGCTTTCCGGATCATTTTTCACCAGAGATCCCGCCATGTCCACACGAAAACCGTCACAGCCTGCATCCAGCCAAAAACGCATGATATCTTTTAGAGCCTCTCTCGTAGCGATCGGCCCTTCTGCATCCATCGGCTGCTGCCATTTCTGCTCCGGATCCGGCTGATAAAATCCATAATTCAGCGCTGGCTGATGCGAGAAAAAGTTCACAGCGCAAGAGCCATCACGATCGGATATGCCACGAATACTTCCCATTCCTGTCGGTTCTACCCAGATACAATCTGTCCACACATACCGATCTGTATACTCATTACGTTCTGCTTTCATAGACTGCTTAAACCACTCATGCGTTACCGCAGTATGTCCCGGCACCAAGTCTAAGAGTATATGCATATCTTTGCGGTGCGCTTCCTCAAACAAACGTATCAGATCTTCATTAGTTCCATAACGCGGTGCCACTGTATAGTAATCTTCTACATCATAGCCCGCATCTCCAAACGGAGACTGAAAACATGGATTGATCCAAATCGCATTACACCCCAGATCCTGAATGTAATCCAATTTTTCAATAATACCATTGATATCACCAATTCCGTCCGCGTTCGTGTCGCGGAAAGACTGCGGATAAATCTCATAAAACACAGCGTTATCAAGCCATTCCGGTTGTTTTCTCTTTGTCATCATTATAACCTTACCTTTCTTACTGTACATCTGCAGTCCTATTACGCAGACGTATTATTTGTGTATATCGGCCAATTCTATATTTTCTTAGATTTTTTCTCCTTAATATTAATCTTGCACAACAAATTTTACAAGTGTTTTTATTATTTCCTTTGCCTCCAATGGCTTTGCAAGATGTTCATTCATGCCAGCCGCAAACGATTTCTGACGATCATCTACAAACGCCTTGGCGGTCATTGCAATGATCGGAACTGTCATGGCATCTTCCCGCTCCAATGCACGAATGCACGCAGTTGCCTCTAATCCATCCATGATCGGCATCATAATATCCATCAAAACAGCATCAAACTCGCCTTCCTCAGAAGCCCTGAATTCTTTAACACAGCGCTCTCCATTCTCCACTAAAACCACTGTAGCTCCTGCCGATTCCAATATAAATTTGGTCACTTCCATATTTAATTCATTATCTTCTGCCACCAGAATTTTTTTGCCTGTCAATACACCGGATACTTCTTCCTCAGGCTGCTCTTCCTCCAAAACAGCCTCATGGTTCACCACGAGAGGCATCCTTATCTCGAACACAGACCCTTTTCCCTGCTTACTGGTAAACGAAATCTGTCCATTCATCTTATCCAATATATTTTTAACAATAGGCAGCCCTAAGCCGGTACCGCCATATAAAGTCCGTGCTGTCTCCGACTCCTGCGCAAACGGTTCAAAGATTTTCTGTTGAAATTCTTCGCTCATACCAATGCCGGTATCTTCACAGCGAAAGGTTAAGACAACATGATCTTCATCCATAGTTTCTTCTTTATAGCTTAATATGATCTTTCCATTGTCTTTATTGTACTTCACAGCATTACTCAGTATATTCATAAACATTCTCTTAATATGGATCGGACTTCCCACGAAGGAAGAATGTTTAACATCATAATCCGCCACCTGAATCGTTATGCCTCGTTCTACCGCCTGCTGCTCCACTACCTGATATAAGTTGTCCAACATTCGGGACAGGTTAAATGAGCGTTCCTCCATGATGATTTCCCCGGACTCGAGTTTTCCCATATCTAACACTTCATCGACCAGTTCTAATAAAAGCCCTGAGGCATCCCATATCTTCTTACGGCATTCTGCCTGCTTATCCAGGTCATCATTGTAATAATTAGCAACCTCGATCATTCCACGAATACCGTTGATCGGCGTTCGGATATCATGACTCATTCTCTGCAAGAACTCGGTCTTGGCAACATTAGCACTCTGTGCTTCCTGCGCTTTTATAACAAGCTCGCGTTGGTATTCCCGTTCACGTTGTCGCCGTTCACGCATATGAACCTGCTCTCCGCGATACTGCACAAATAATATGATTGCAGAAAAACTAATATAAATAATAGCTGCTACTAAAACGTTGCGCCAACAGTTTACATAAACTTTCGACAACGGAAGACAGGTATAGATATAATAATCTGTCCCACCGCTCACATTTCCATAATAGAAGTTGTGGCCTACTTGAAAACGCATCAATTGTGATCGTTTTTTATGGTTTCTTATCGCACGATTTAGTTTTGAAACAAAAGGGCAGTCAAACGAATTCAGATCAACATGTCTTTTATCGTTCGAAGCAATGATCTTTTTCTCTTTCGTAATTATGATCGTACCATTGGTATGCATATTATACCCCTCCAACAAACTTTGAATTGACAGAGCATAATTTTTGGCATACTGTGCCTTTGTTACAGTATAACAAACGATCACGCCTTTTTGATCAGGTCGTCCGACTGCCGATATATCAACGAGCGTTCCGTCTTCCGTTTCAATTCTTTCTGCATAGTTTTTTAATTCATATTGTGCTGTATTTAAGACAACCTCTCGTTTTATTTCCTTTCTCACTTCTGCATCGGGAATGTCAACTGTTTTATATTCCTGTACAACATCCCCGGAGGGCGACATTAATGTAATTCCACTCAATCTTTGCTCACCTGTATATTTCTTGAGCAAGTCATAATCTATCTCCTTACTGTGGCGTGCAACATCACGTCGAACCTGCTGCGTCTTATCAATCAGCCGATCAAGGCTCTTGGTGACATTTGATGCATTGTATTTCTGATATGTAATATACTGTGTTTTAATATATTCTGCTTTATCTTCTACACGCTTCTGCGCATCTTTCAAGTCCGATTCCGCATATAACTCAAATACGCCAAACAGGATCATACATCCAACCAACATTATTAATCCCAGTGTGCGTCTTCTTGTTTTTCCCCAATATTCCTTATTATTTTTCAAGAACATCTACCTCCAGAAATTCGTCGGCGTTTGTTACATACTGCTCCAATATCTTTTTTGTTCTTCCGTCTTTTCGCATACTGTCAAGCTCTTTGGACAAGGCTGCAGCGATGCCGCGCTGATCTTTTTTCGCAAAAGCAACCCCCAACCCCGTTGTCAAAATAGATTCCTTTAATATGCGGTAATCTGCGTTGAAATCTTTCAAATACTGTTCCACCGCCGTTTCATGAGCTGCAATTGCATCTACATATCCTTTTCCCAGTGCCGTGTATATATACTCTCGATTTTCAAAACTGTAAACGCTTTTTACTCTAGGGATATTCCCCTCTTGTTTCAAAAAGATCATTTCCGGTTTGGTAGTTGACTGTACGGCGATGATCTTATCCTTTAGATCACTCAAATGATAGATAGAACTCTTCGCATCCACCGCTACTACCTGATGACTGACCATATAAGGTCCTGCCCATTGGTAATCCTGCGACCTTCCTTCCATCGAAAAGCAACCCCAGATACAGTCTATCTTCCCTGACTCGACCAGCTCATCTTTTTTTTCCCAGTCAATCTTTCGAAACACCGTCCTGTAACCGAGCTGTCCAAATGCTTCTTCGGCAATCTTCACATCAATTCCCGCCGGATTACCATGCTCGTCCGTATAGTTATAGGGTGGAAATATATCACTTCCTACAATGATCGTCGGTCTATTGTCTTGTTTATTTCGGGATTCTTTCGTAAGATGTGCGCAGCCGGCTATCAAACTGACTGCAACGCACAATGCGCTCAGCACCGCTATCCATTTTTTTATGCACATGTCTGTTTCCTTTCGTGCTTTTAACAGAATTATAATTACGAATAATCTTATTCCTTGATTCGCTTTCATCATTATATAGAATTAAATTTAGAAAGTAAATAGACTGTCGAATTATGTCGTACTTTCCTGCGTATAACGATATCGAGATCAAGAAAATATAAACATTTCAACAGTCTATTGCTCGTCATATTAAGGCGCTAAATGATAAATACACCTTTCTCAATAATCTCCGGAAGCTCACTTAGATCCCGGATCACCAGATCTGCCCCTGCGCGTGTGAATTTTTCTTGCGTACGCTGCATCTGTTCTGCTTTCTCCTCCGCAGAAAGTGAAGTAAATTCTTCTTCGCTGAGTCCCAATGCAGAGCTTCCCTCTAACACTCCGATCGTAAACACTCCGGCATTTTTGCCTTCTTTCATATCCGATGCCGTGTCACCTACCTTGATCACCTGTCTGACATCTTCGATGCCAAGTAACTGCATATTTCGAAAGATCATATAGGGAGCCGGTCTTCCTTTGTCGCCAACATCTTCCGGTGTCACAAGTGCATCCGGCTCATATCCTTTCTTGGATGCCTCAACACTAACAATATCCATCATGGCATGCGTATAGCCCGTCGTAGATCCGATACGTATACCTTGCTCGCGAAGCCATTGAACACACTCCAAACAGCCATATTTCGGATCTGTATATTCTGCCAGACCGGACAACAATTGCTTTTCAAAGATATCGTAGATCCTTTCTACATCGTCTACTGTCGGTGCCTGTTGATATTTTGCGATCCAAGCTCTTTGAATACGTTTCATAGACAACATTGCACGTATATGATCCATTTTGAGTAATCCCATCGGCTCTCTGATCTCTTGCATCGTCGGTGTGATCCCTACTTCTTCAAACGCCTTTGCGAATGCATGGACAGGCGCAAAACAGCCATAATCTACCGTCGTTCCCGCCCAGTCCATTACTACCATTTTAATATCCATACGTCTCAACTCCTTCATCCTTGTCCCAATATTTGCTGCATAATACTATGCACCCTTTGCCTGCAGATTTCGTTTGCTGTCCAAAAAATCAGACAGCAGGCCTGCCACCTTATCAATATCGTCCTGATAAATTTCTCCAATATTTCCTACTCGGAACGTCTCTGCTTTTGTTGTTTTTCCCGGATATAAAATATATCCACGCTCCTTGATATAGTCATACATTTCTTGGAACGAAAAATTGTATCCGGCCGGATAATAAAATGTTGTGATGATCGGGCCCTGCACCTCCTGTTCCAAAAATGGAACAAATCCAAGTGCCGACAATTTCTTGCGAAGCAGCTTCTCATTGGCTGCGTAACGCTCATGTCTTGCAGTAATGCCGCCCTCTGCCTCCAGTTCTTCCATTGCTTTGGCAAATGCCAGAACGACATGTGTCGGTGATGTAAATCTCCATTTGCCGTCCACATTCATAGTTTTCCACTGATCATACAGATCTAATGCTAATGAACGTGCATTGCCTTCACAGGCAGCTAACAGATCTTTACGGACGATCACGTACGCAAAACCCGGTACGCCCTGAATACATTTATTGGCACTGCTGATAATGCAGTCAATCCCCCACTCTCTCACCGGGATATCCACTCCGGCAAAGCTGCTCATTGCATCGACGATAAAGGTTGCACCTGCTTCTTTCACAACCCTGCCGATCGACTGTACATCATTCAGAATACCGCTCGTAGTCTCACTGTGAACCATCGCAACATGCGTGATCGACTTATTTTCCTGCAAGATCATTTTCACCGTCTGTGCATCCGGCTGTTCGTCAATTGCCCAAGAACGCATATGATAGGAGATTCCCGCATGATGCGCAATATCTGCCATACGCTCTCCATATGCACCATTGGCGAGGATCAATAAGTAATCGTCCTCTCCCACTAACGTCGTAATTGCCGCTTCTACACCAAAAGTTCCACTACCCTGTATCAATACACTGGTATACTCCTCCTCAGAAACATGTGCCAGCTTCAGCAGCCCCGCACGGATCTTCTGTGTAACTGACTTGTAATCATCATCCCAAGTACAATGATCGATCATCATTTCCCGCTTTACCGTATCCGTTGTCGTAAGAGGACCCGGTGTTAATAATTTATATCGCATTTTAATCTCCATTTCGTGTAATCAATTATGGCATAACTTCGTCTGACAACTGCTGATGTTTCTCATACAGCTCAAAGGTCAACGGCTCTGAGAAAGTCTTTGGATAGGTTGACTTATTCGCTGCATCTGCAGACTCACCCTCATACAACGGATTAGGATAGGATTTCTGCAACTCCTCACGTCCATGCTCGATAATGCACTGTGCCATCTTCTGTGCCAGCGGATTGGTATCCTTACCCTTGTCGATGACTGCAACCGACTCGGTCAGGGAGAAATTACCTTCCGTCGGATCTACATAATCAATCGGCTGACCATTTGCCTTATCTGCGACTGCCTGATGTCTGAGACCGAATCCAATCGCAACTTCACCTGCACGGCACAATTTTAACGGTGCAGAACCGGAATCCTCAATATGATCGCCTGCATTTACATAAATCTGCTTTAATATGTTCTGCGCTTCCTTCTCGCCATAGGCAGAGATCAATGCCTGCATAAGCAGCCAAGCAGTTGAGGAAGACTTCACGTCCGTAATTGCCAGATAACCCTTATACTCCTTTTTGGTCAGATCTTTCAGGCAGGTCGGTGCGGAAAGATTATGCTTTTTCATCAGATCCGTATTCATGATGATCGCACCTTCCTGCGAAGTGATCGGTGCTGCATAATCGCCAAACTTATCCAACGTCTTTACCGGAAAGTCCAACTTTTGGAACATCTTATTTTGCTGCTGTGCACTGTCCAGATAAAAAGTACTCATAGTCACCATATCTGCCTCAATATTTTTGCCTTCTGCAAGCAACTTACCGCCAAGCTCTGATGTACCAAATCCATTAAAGGTATATTTATCTTTGTAGCCGTTGCTATCCAACGCATTCTGCATTGCGGTGATCGCTTCATCATCTGCGTTTGAGTAAATAACAATTTTCGCATCCGACCCTTTTCCCGAAGATCCCCCTGTTGCATTTCCACATCCTGTAATCGCTGTTGTAGCCAATGTCACTGCCATCATCATTCCCATTAATTTTCTTCGAAACATAGTTCCTCCTTCTTGTGCATCCCTTTCGCACGTCTTGATAATTTATATTTAGCAAGCACCGCAAAGAGTGCTTTTGCTATCAGATTCGTAAAAAAGATCAACAAAGATAATACAAATACTTCATTAAACTTATTAATATACTGTAGCTGCTTGATCTTCGTCGTTAAGACCATCGTTCTTGATCCCACCAGGAAAATAATGGCGCTCACCGTCACGCAGGCGTTTGTGAAATAATAGTCAAATACACTCCACAAACTTTCCCGCACATTTGGCGTCACAATACGCACTATCGTCTTGAGCCAACTGTCTCCCATCAGTCCTGCTGTCGTTTCCCAACTTTCATTTAGCTTAGATAATGAATTTTTCATCATCAGATACGGCGATGAAAAATAATGGATCACGTTACAGATCAGCAGTATCCACATGGTGTTTTGCAAACTCGTTCCCGAAAACACAAACATGTATGCTACACCAAGCACCATACCCGGAATCGTGTTTGTCACCAATGCAATGCCCTCGATAATCCCTTTGCACCACTTCGGCATATGACTTCTCGCTGTAACAAGTGCGGCACCATACGCTGTGAATGTTCCAATGATTGCAGTAAGCACTGCCATTTCCAATGTGTTGATATAAATCTGCAGCAAACTGTCATCGGTAAACACTGCGATGATGTGTTCCAGTGAAAAGCTCACTTTATTCGGCCAGTCTGTCACGAATGGAGCCACAAAGATCACCGCAAAGATCGAAAGCATCAGTACCAAAAACAGGACTGATAATCCAGACCATATAACATCTCTCAAACGATTTTTGGTCAGTTCTGCACCACTGATCTTTTTGTAGCGGATATTATATTTTTCCAGAAATTGTAATAAGAAAATACTTACAATGGATGGAAGCAGCATGATCATCGCTACCGCTGCACCTTTGCCAAAATTCGGAATGCCTCCCAGCATTTGGCGATAAAGCACACTCGCTACTACTTCAAATCGTCCTCCAACGGATGCCGGAATACCAAAATCGGTAAAACTCAGGAAAAATGCCTGAATGAACGCACCGCATAGTGTCCCTAAAAGCGGTCTGATAATAGCGATCCAAAAAGTAGCATAGGACTTATCTCCCATTACTTTGGATACGACCATCGCCTTCTTGTCGATATACTGCATCGTGTTACTGATCAGCAAAAAGGCAACCGGTATTGTGTATACGCTATATCCGATCAATAATCCCCAAATACCATAAAGATCAAATGGCAGTTTGTGATGGAAACATTTTGTCAGCAATCCATTATTACCAAAGGAATAAATAATGGCGAATCCATACGTGATCGTTGGCATAAACATGGGAAACATCGCTGCAATGCGAATAATACTTTTTCCTTTCGCCGGCAAATTAGTATAATAACAGGTATAAGCTAACACAAAGGCGATCAGCGTTGCTACTGCTGCAGACAATGCGGCGATCTCAAAACTGTTGCGTAATGCCTGTCCAAATTTATGCCCTGTAAATACACTTTGATAAACCGACAAGGTGTATACTCCATTTGTATCCATAAACGAACGAAGTGACAATCTGACGATCGGCATTGCTAAAAATACGACAAAAAACAGACTGATCACTCCGAATATCAATTTAATTCCAATTGCATTCTTTTTCACTGTTACACCGCTTTCCCTGCTGTTAATGGCGCAGCGCCAAACAGTGTCAAGATGTTATCTCGTTTGATCACAAGCTGATTTAAGATAAATTTGCGGACAAAATCATTTTGCGGACTGTGCACGATCTGTGCCGGCGTGTCATACTGGGATATTTTGCCGTGTTCGATAATAAGAACCCTGTCCGAAAGTGTCAGTGCCTCTTCCGGATCATGTGTCACGATGATCGTTGTCAAGTGAAACTGTCGGGAAATCGTCTTAATCTTGTCTTTGATCGACTCCTTGATCACTCCATCCAACGCCGAAAGCGGCTCATCCAACAATAAGATCTTTGGTTTCATCACCATCGTTCTCGCTAGCGCAACGCGCTGTTTCTGCCCACCGGACAACTGCTCTATTTTTTTGTCCAGATGTGCACGCAGTTCCAACAAATCGATCAAGGCATCTACCTCTTCTGCTGTTGATAAGCCAGGCTTGTTGCGTAGTCCATATACAATATTCTGATATACATTTAAATTGGGAAATAATGCATAATCCTGAAATACGATATTGAAATCTCTTTTTTCCATAGAAAGCTTTGTGATATCTTCTTCCTGATAATAAATCGTTTCCTCATCCGTATCGGTAATCCCTAGGATCAAATTCAAAAGGGTCGTCTTACCGCAGCCGGACGGTCCTAAGATTGAAACGATCTCCCCATCCTGCACTTCAAGGGAAATGTCATTCAATACACTCACACCATCAAATGATTTGCTAATATGATCTAACTTTAACATGGGCTCATTCCTTTCTATACTGTCATGCAATATATGTTTTATCTGCTGACCATTATAGAAAGTCTATGTAAAATTCACTACCGCGCCAAAGTAAAAAAACCGTAAAAAGTATCTGATGACTACATGCCTTTCGGAAACTCGAAGTCCCGGAAGCAAGGTATTCATCAGAGACTTAACAAAAGTTGTTTTTCATAACAGAGCCAATGTTCTCCGAAGAGATCTGCTTCCCCGCACAGTGTAAAATGCAGATGTGCATAAGAGTGTACCGCTCGCTGATTGCCGGGACTGACAAGATAGTGCACGCTTTTGCACCCACGCTTTGCGGCAACCTGCATCATTGCCAAAATCATTTTTCTGGCAATCGCCTGTCCTCTGGCATCCTCACGTACGACCAGTCTGGCGAACTCTGCAGCGGGCTGTAGTTGCGCAGACCAGCAAGGCAGTTCTTCCACGACATGATCATCGTCGATAGAGATTGCTCCCAGAAGTTCTCCCGTCTCGTCTTTCCAAACATATGCATCTCCACGGGCAAGATCGCTGTCCATAGTCTCCTCGCTTGGATAATCTTCGTTCCAAGTGCAGCCTTCGCTTCCGATGGCTTCTGTATATAGTGCCATAATATATGGTTTATCGTCGATAGTTGCTTGATATAATGCCATTTTCTTTCGCTCCATAATTATAAGGTACCAAAACATCCCTATCTTTTGATCTTTTGGTACCTTATTTCTTATAATTAGTCGTTCTTATCCATCGCTTGCAGTATCCAATCATTCATATCATCATACGCATTCCAATACTCCTTATGGATTGAAATTCCTGTGTAGGCAAATAATTCTTTCAGCATATCCATGATTTTTTTACTCGAAAACCCTGTAAGCTCCTTAATTTTATCTTCCGTTATCGTAATGATTTGATGTGCTGCCAAATTACGTACATTTTCTTCAACATCTCGGATGTCCTGTACTAACTTAACAACATGCATATCACAACTTAACCCGGTGATCAGCGTCATCAAATGACCAGAATATACTTCTCCAGCCTTAAATGGAGTATGAAATCGCTCCTGTGTGTAATCATTTAATATCGTTAAATATTTGGTATCTCTCATTTTATTCATATTCCAACGACGCACCTTATTCTTTCCTTTGCGATTGCTATACTGTTCCACATCAAAATCGCACTGTTTTTTCAAAACCATTTCAAACAGATCTAATACAATAGGTGTAATGCCACGTACAAAATCTACATACTCCTCTTTTTTTAATTTGACATCTAGATTTAATGCATATTCAAAATATTTTCGATCTGCTGAAGCTGTAACTGGAAATACTTTCTTTGGTTTATTCTTCATTACCTTATCAATACTTGAAAAATCAAGCATCAATCTCTTAGCTCCTATATATAACATATCATAATAGGCCTCCGTATCTTCCTCCGGAAGTTCCTCTGCAACATCTATTGCAGCTTGATAATCATATGCTTTAACATGATGCTTTATAATATCTTCTTGCTTCATCTTAGATAAAGACGGACATGATATTTCCTTGCAACGATTTTGAAAATCCTCTCTATTATCTTCATCATAATTCCACAAAAACTTTACATCATAATCTTTATGAACATGTTCGTTGATTGCCTGTTCCGGAGTTGTTACTTGAACCAAAGTTGCCGGATACTCTCCTATGGTCTGTAATACAAGTAATCCACTCTTCATCGCAGGTGTTCCCGAAGAAATATTTAATAGTAAACGGTCTGTTTCATCCATGTTTTTATAGATATCCATAATGATCGTTCGAAAATCATTGTAAAAATAATCAAACTCATGAACTTTTGTTAATTCCCGTCTCTCAATTATTTTATAATCCATATGGCGATTTTGTAATTTCGCTAATCGTTGTAAACAATATAAATAGCGATTATCCTGCTCCTGGAAATCCAACATCTCCTTAGACATATACAACACCACTTCATCCGGTTTATACTGTCTGCAAATATGTAACATTGACCCATCATGTCCATTTGTCGATGATATCGGATCTGTTCCCCCAACCGGAGTAAATAAAATTGTCCTGTTCATAATTAACTAATCCCCTTTCGTATACTTGCATATTGACCATCATTTACGGTCAAATAATAATCACTTCTTCATTTTTGAGGCGAATATTTTCCCCGAAAAGCGAAACCTCTCCGTAACCATGTATCTTATACACTCTGATGCTATCGTTATTTGAATCAATCATAGCCGGAATTTCTTGTAATAGTCTACGATATAAACTCTCGGAAATCATCGCCTCAAAGGCTGATTTCTGTACTCTAAATCCATAGCCATTCATTTTCTTTGCAAATTTCACTCTTCTATTATTATCTACAATATCATATATCACTAAAATATACATCTTATTTTTACTTTTATTTTCTTGTGTGTTCCAAAAATAGTTTTCCATAAGCATCTATCCCCTTTCGTCAACGTATCACAATCGGATGATATTCTTCTGGTTCATGATTTTCAACAGCCTTAACAAACTGCCCAATTTGATAATCTATCGCCCTACGAAAACTCACTCTATAATCAATATAATCCAGATATTTACTGTCTGTACGAAACTTGCCTTCTAGTTTACGAATATATTTTTTGAAAGCGTCTTTGGTCAAAAACACTCCAGGCTGCTCTATTCCAGAATAAAAGTCATCTACAGACAGTTCATGCCCGTTCAATACACTCAATGCTGTCGAATCAACTAAAACTGCTCTCCATTCCTCCATAAGGTCACTTGCAAGAGTTGGATGCTTCTCGCGATCTTTATGTAATATTCCAAAATATGGATTCAACCCTTTTCCTTCAATTTTTCCATATATCTCATTTAACATAATAGAATATCCGAGACTGATCAACGAATTAAACGGATCCATCGGCGGACGCCTCGAGCGTCCCCTAAACGAAAATGTCGGATCAATCAATTGCCCCAAAACATTAAAATAGATTTTTGCGGCGGTTCCTTCATATCCCATAATCTGCTCGTCACTTCCAGCATGCATCACTTTATTCTGCATATTTTGCATTTCAACTATGGAACGCGAAATATCTAACGAACCATTTCTTGCATAACGTCTCAATATCACAATTTGATTATGAATCTTGGCTGCAATTATCTTCTTAGCAATTGCAGTTTTAAAATTAACATCATGCTCAATGTCTGCCTGCTTTCGCTGTCGATATACATTTACATGTGTTGTTGATATTAATCGTCCATAATAGGCACCATTGGTTGAATAAAATAACATATTAACTCCCCGCTTGAGACATTCCTCAATACATGCCGTAGTAACATTCACCTTACCAAACACTTCAATCATTTCCAAAGTTTCTGCAGGAATACTGGAAATCATTCCATCTTTGTATTTTACCTGAAATCGATTATCCGCTAAGCCAATGCTTGCCCCTTGCTCGCACACATACAAATAACTCATTTGTCATACCCTCCTTTTTGAATGTCCCCTTTACGGGGTCTAGCACCACTACATTATTAACGTTACTGTCAATGGTATGTTAGCAAAATTCCCGTCCCCTTCTCGGGGTTCTTATATCTCTACAAAATCGGAAATTGTCACAACCAACTCACGCTGCTTTGTTCTCGTCCCCTTCTCGGGGGTCTTATATCTCTACGCACCAAAACGGGAACATTCGAGTTGAAATAAGGCGTTCTCGTCCCCTTCCCGGGGTTCTTATATCTCTACGGAAACAGTACGGAATATCCGCACTGGGCAGTCATTGTTCTCGTCCCCTTCCCGGGGTTCTTATATCTCTACCACTGGACAAAATTTGACGAGAATAGCAAATTCCAGTTCTCGTCCCCTTCCCGGGGTTCTTATATCTCTACGAGTATAACACTTTGACCAATGCAGGGCTTACTGTGTTCTCGTCCCCTTCTCGGGGGTCTTATATCTCTACAAGCATTCCCTATATGTTACCAAACAGGCGAAAATTAGTTCTCGTCCCCTTCCCGGGGTTCTTATATCTCTACTTTACTAATCCGCTGATTGATGGATCACTTCATTCAAAGTTCTCGTCCCCTTCCCGGGGTTCTTATATCTCTACGGGCAGTACGTTCTTGCAAAGAAAAGCAAGGGCGGTGTTCTCGTCCCCTTCCCGGGGTTCTTATATCTCTACGGTTGTATGACGCATTAACCGCCATCCATGATAAGTTCTCGTCCCCTTCCCGGGGTTCTTATATCTCTACGAGTTTTTACATGATTATATATTAGCTTAATTCATGTTCTCGTCCCCTTCCCGGGGTTCTTATATCTCTACAATATAGAAAAAGATTCAAGAACCTTGAAAACCGCATGTTCTCGTCCCCTTCCCGGGGTTCTTATATCTCTACTGATATTATGATTGAAAAACGAATAGCAATATCTAGTTCTCGTCCCCTTCCCGGGGTTCTTATATCTCTACGATAGATAAATATGACTTAGACGGAAGAGAATTAAGTTCTCGTCCCCTTCCCGGGGTTCTTATATCTCTACAGAAAGTAGGGTATCATGAAACAAATTGAGTTAGAAAAGTTCTCGTCCCCTTCCCGGGGTTCTTATATCTCTACCATGATTAAGTTTTTGAAAAAAGAAAAAGGTGTCGCTGTTCTCGTCCCCTTCCCGGGGTTCTTATATCTCTACTGAAAATAAATTTTATTTTTTATGCTGATTTTATGTTCTCGTCCCCTTCCCGGGGTTCTTATATCTCTACGGTGATAAAGTGGCACAGGAAGTAAAAAGAAATATTGTTCTCGTCCCCTTCCCGGGGTTCTTATATCTCTACCCTGTCCTCGCAATCCCTTGAATTATATACGCATATTTCTGCTTTTGCGGCGCAAATGTAACTCCATACCGTATACAGATCTCATTCCACACAAAATACAGGATAACGTCTTATTTTCTACCATGCGGGGCAAAACAGGAAGATATTGGGAGCAATGAATATAGCAATTCAACATATTGCTATTCTCCCTTTTCATTACTATCATATAATTACACTATATTACCTTAGTCTGTCGTCTGTCAAGCTTCCACATATTCCAATCGCGCCATTCCCATATCATATAATTCTCCATGATACCTTGTACATTTACATACATGTGGCGCAACCCCCAGCTTTATATCACAATCATGTTTATGTTCCCTGTAATTCTTCCCGAGTGTATTCCGATAAATCCCATCTATTACTCGTACAGCATCATTCTCTAAAATCCCGTATATTATTGTTTTTGCTGCAAATCCACATCCCCCTCCGAGCCAAACTATATTTTCATTTTTACATCCACGATGAAATTTAGTATAAAACCACCTATAACAAATATCCTGATAACAATTAATTGCTTCTATTATTTCATCCATACTGTAGGTATCTAATGTCGTGTCAATAGAAATATCAAAATATATTTCTGTATTTGGTGCAATACTTTCTCGCAAAATTGGCAGTCTTTTTTCTTGACCATTTATTTTTACATCTATCTTTTGACATAAGGTCAGATCCGTCGTATCCAAAGGAACGCTGTCCCCTACATGAACGCCCGCCATCTTATCATTTACTGCGCTCCGAGGAGATTTTACATCGCGCCCGAGTGTATTCATCACTTTCTGCTCTAGCGCCATCGTCTCACGCGCAAGGCATTTTTTCCTATTTGCTCTTACTCCAGAATTTTTTTTAATGTCTTGTACTAAATTTTTATATTTCTCTGGATGTTTCTGAATTTCCCATACAATCAATGCTGTACGCAACATACCTTTAAGACTGCTCCCAGGTATATATGGTTCCCCATATGCATCCTTAACAAATGCCTGAATTTCCTTAGGGCGTTCATTTTCAAATGCATCTCCTGCTTCTAAACTGTATTGTTCCCATCTAATATAATCCGCGTCGGAATATCCATGTTGTCGCAACCATGTATCTAAATAAGGTGCTGATTTTCTATAATCTGTCATATATTGTTGAAAATCACCAGATAAGCCTTTATCATGAATATCTGCATAAAGTTTTTCTATATTTGGTATAAACACACGATGTTCATTACGCTTATATAAATACTCCTTTTTACCAATTTGCCGTCCTGATCCTATGTAAATCGGTGCTAATGCAGTAATGGTAACATGGTAATTTTTAAGATAATCTTGCATACTTACCTCCAATCCACAGACGCCTTTTGCCTAAAAATTGCAGGCAAAATATCAGATTTCACTTTACACTCAAGGCTATTTTATGGCGTCTGCAGCACAAACAGCCCACTTAGAAAACAATGAACCCACTGTATTCTTCGTACTAACTTCTTTTCTATGCTAAACTGATCAATAAGGGTTTCGCATAACGATAAACCGGATGAATTCCATTAACCGCTACATCATAAATATCTCCTCTAAATGATCCATAAAAGCAAGACCCTGAAGAAAAAGCAAATAAGTCCCTTTTTCTTTTAGGTTCATCTGCAAACATTTCTGAAGCAACAAATCCAGAGCGTTTTATCAATTGATATGATGCACGTTCTAATACCCTGTCCAGTTCCTGATCCATCGGAAGACAGACAGATAATGTCATTACTCGGTGATTCGTTACATCCTGCTGTAAACGTTCCAAATATTGATTCGGTATTTTCTTCGGTATCAGCGTATACTTTCCTAAACCTGAACTCTTTTTCCCGCCAACACCGGTGTATGATACAGCTTCAAGTAGTATTTCTGCTAACTCCCTTTCATTTCGACTTTCATATGCTAATAAAACGTATAATCCACAAGATTCATTAAAATAAAATGTCCCCACCCGAAACGGTACAGCATCCTCTTTTCCCCGCACAGATGCCATAGTCTGCTGCTGATAGACACCAAACTGTTCCATCGGATTATTGCTTACATCCATTGTTCCATCCAAAAAACTCTGTAACCAGTCAACAGGAATATATTTTATTTTCTTAAACATTTTTTTCTGCGAAGACACACCCTGTTCCTTTGGCTCTACATAAATCATTGGCTTTGGTATCATATACTGATTTCCAATATACGGAAGCAAATCAGAAAATAATAATTTTCCAGTAGATGAGGCTTCTAATAACTGTATCTCTTTCCCCATTTTTACCGCTTCAATATATAATGCCGAAAAAAGCTGATCTGCCGCAAGGGTATATTCCGTTTGGTTCAGCGTTCCTGTGCCAAAATGAACCCCTGTGGAAAAATCCAACTTATATATTGCGTATTCCATATACTTCCTCCATTCCGTGTCACTATTCCATCCCAATTTCATCTAGAATAGCCTGACATTCCTCCATCGTAGCATCATCCACTTCTCCAATCACGACTTCGGCATACAAATCTTTCACCTTAATACGACCATATCCTCTAGAACCACTGCCACCTATATAATCGTACTGCAGCATCTGAAAACCCTCTTTTAATATTGTAAAATCCTGTAACATTGTTGGCACATCATCAACCTCATAAATCAACTGCATCGGAAACGTGGCGCCACGAACCACGCGCTCAATTTGACGCGGATTCGCAACTGCTGTTGTTCGTTTAATACTATTTTCATATTTTACTTCTGTCGCTCCCGAAAGACCTGCACGATGCAGATCATCCAAATTATCTAAAAACATGTCTGTAAATAGCAATCTCCCCGCTTTTACACTGTCCGACTTGGCACTACCAAACAAACTGGTAATGCAATCTGCATCATTGTCCGGCTCAACCACACGATTATTATACCGTTTTGCTAATAATGTTCTCATTTTTCCTTTCAAACTGCTTCCAGGAAGCATCGGAAGATTGGTTCTTACGTCTCTGATCACCGGTGAATCAACAGCACCAATTGCCGAAAACGCACTTGATCCCCCAATATGCATTCCTGTTACTACCTCTATTACTCCACTAATCTCTACTTTTGCATACATAAGCTTTCCTCCTACTCGTCTCGATTTCCGTAAAGTTCACCATAATATTTACGATATGCCACCAACGCTTCCATATATCTATTAAATAATATATATTGCGTACGTCCTTCTTTGCTACCTTCCAAATACTCTAACAACTTTGTTTGCTGTAAAAAAATTCCAACCGTTTTTTCTCGGCCCGCATCATAAATAAAACGAATCTTCATATAATTAATTCGTCCAATAATCTCCTGCGACAATACTTCTTTTTGGCTAATAATAACTTCGTTATAAATATCTGCCGACATTGCTAAAAGATTTCTAATTTTTGATGTCGTAACCAAATCCCTTCCCTTATTTCCTCTTTGATCTTTTCGTTCGCAAATATCCTTGATTGCTGTTTCTGCTATTTCCACATAATTGTCTTCTGTCAACCTCATGTTTCTTCCTCCTCTCCTTGCGTCAGATCACTACGGTGTAAATATACATACAAATAAATTGCTGTAATTAACTCTCTGCGATCTTCCTCCGAACGACTCCATTCATACATTTTCTCTGAAAATCGTCGATAATCTTCTCTTTGCGTCTTTGCAGCCTCTTTACCCGGCTCCATTCTTGATAATAAATACACATATCGTGCTATATTAATTTGCTCCTGTGTTCCTCGCAAAAGTTCCACCAAATGATACAAAAACGCCATGCCATACTGCTGTGTACTGTCAAAGTATCCACTAACCAAGACATATTTCTCTTCAATCACTCTATTTTGAAATACCGGCCATGAATAACAATGCTCTTTCGAAAGTAATGTGATTGCATTTTTGCCATCGAGATCCTTGGAAACCTCCTCCAGATACTCCACTTCCTGTGCCATAACATTGATTGGGAATTTATCATGATAAAGACCAATTCCACCGGAAATCGTTAATGCCCCTTGCGTAAAACGCGTTAAAGCATCCTTCAAATCCATAAACGCTGCTATTACATCATTCCATGCACCTACTAAAAAGACATCGTCACCTCCCGAATAAACAATCACTATATTCCGCGGTCCTTTCCGAGCAAACGGAGACTCTCCACCCTCCTGTAATATTTTATTGATATATCCCTTGAAGAACAGAGATAATTGGCGTGAAAGAGTGGCTGTTCTCGATAATGTCGCATATTGTTCATCTCCATCCGCTCTGCGAAATCCAGATACAAATGTAGTTCCAAGATTATCAACATCTGCCCGAAGAACCGCTAATCTTTTTATGCCAACTGATTCCTCTGCCAACTCCATAAAGGTATCTTTTGCTCGATAATCACCTACCCATAATTTAGTAGTAACATGTTTTCCGGTATATATGCCATTCTTAGTATAACAACGTATATATCCATCTTGTTGCATATGTGAAATCACTTCTTTTTCACTATCTGCTACCAAATGCTTTTGCCCCGGCAATGGTAAAGCGCCATGTTCATCATGATCCAACACTGTAAAAAAACGATGTGTTATGACATCGCCTGCCATATTCTCTAATGCATTGCATATACTACACTTTTCGTCCTGCAGCTTAGAAATGCGACGGCACACACTACATTCCCGTTCTCCCTGGTGCTCTCGATGATTCAAGCGAATAATGTCTTCAGCATTATAGCGATGCATTTTTTTATTTGAAATAGTTTTAGAAATTTCTCGATATAATTCTGAATAGCTTCCTTTCGGGACATTTCTCAACATATTTGCATTTGCAACAGCGTAGCCAGTTGCCACATACAATGCAGTATCAAAATATTGCAACATCCATTCATTTAACTCTTTGTCATATTCATCTAATGTTCTCTTTACAAAATCCGTATTTGGAAGCAGCATATAGCAATGACCTCCACCACTATACATTAAATTGGCCCTTGATAAAGATAATTTATCCAATAGATCATCCACTATATTTTCCATGAGAATCTCTAAATAAAAGCTTCTTGCACGTAACCCTTTAAGCGCCCCTTTTTCACCAATGGTATAAATAAAATTCTGAATACCGGAGATATCCATGGAATATAGTAAAAACATTTCATCATGATATGAATCATCTGCATTACAAAACAGTTTAGTCCGATAATCGCTCTCTCCCTGTTCAGATAGCCACTGTTCCACGCATGAGGCTACCGCTGCAGTAATCTTAACGTGGTCATACAATGAAATATCTGTCAATTCGCGATTTGAAGTCGAGGATGGTATATATGATAAATTAGCTTCCATAATCGATAACAAAGAGTTGACATATTCGGATTCAAACGTGATACCATGCAAGTTGTCCGTCAAATTCTGAACAACCGTCTGATAAAAGTGAGTATCCATCTTAACCGGTTCCGTTGTTGGATAATTAATACCTTCTTGGGGATTCAATACCCGCATCGCATAATGCGACTTTCCGTGTTTACCATTCAAAATATTAAAAATACTATCTAAAGGTTTTGTCTTATCAAATCCATTTTCTGCGTCAATTGCTTCTCTTCGATCTGAAAATGCAGCTATATTATCTGCATAATACGCTATATAAGCAAGCGCATCATCTTCAATTGATGCATTTCTTAAATATTTTGCATGATGATACCGTACACAATTCAAGATATCTTTGTTTGAAATGTTTGCTTCTGTAGCAAGATAATCATATCCGCTTTTACTATGATTACGCCCATCACCACTTCGATATACGACTTTTCCGATATCATGTAATAAACATCCAATAATTAACTGTATCTGTCTTTCCGTGATCATATCTTACCCCTTTCTTCCATAATCTTTATACATCCCATCCCTAATGACGTTTTGATACCTACACCAGAAAACTCACCAAATTCAAACAACATATGTGCAAAGTTGGTCATTGTCTGTGTCCCTTTCATCTTAATGGTAATCTTTCCAATAAATGCCGGGATACGCACTTTTTCTATCGGGAACTTTACACTCTTTAGATCATATCTGATTATCTCCGCGCCTTCTTCTAATGATTCCAATGTATCTGCATCTGTCATAGATTCCTTAACAGCAGCCGCATCATACTTATTCATTAAACTCTGAAAAATGCAATGTAAGTTGGGATAAAAGACATATTTCCCTTGTTGCTTAAATGCTGTAGGCGAAATAAAATGAACTTGAATGTAAGAATCCTTGTCCTCTGAATAAAATGATTCCATCAAATCCTTTGTGCTAGTCTCTGTATATTGTTTTTGAACAATGGTCACATCTTGGTCATTTTTTTTGATATGTATCTTTTTCAAGTCCCATAATGTGTCTCGAATAATTTTTTGCACCGACTCCTCATTTAAACAACAAACTACCCAATACCAATCTCCATCTCGATACGCAAGATGCTGTGCATACGGATGCAATTGCGATATATGAAGAACTTCCGCATACTCTGCAGGTAACAATTCCATCAAAACTCCGTGAAACAAAGACGACATTGGATATGCAAGTTCAGCTTGGCTTTTTAACTTTAATTCTAATTTTCCAATCATAACATCCCCCCTACTGTATTTATTTATTTCTATAGTATACCACGTTATCTCCTTGGTTTCCAGCAAAAATAGCTATGTTGCTGCAAAACCGTTGTTGCAAAACTATATTAACTTATACTTATGAAATATATTTTTTTCAAGCATCTCTTGCCCTTCTAAATATTCAATATATCCAATAATTTCCTTGTCAGAAAATCGCTTTGCTTTATCAACAGACCAGTCCTTAAATTGCACTATCACCTGCTCTGCCGTCAACTCCTTGGTTTGTTCAAACAAATAAGTCACAGTAGCAACTCCCTCCAACATCTTATCATGTTCAATCGAATTTACAAAATTTAATGATTGACGAATAGCCGGAGTCAGTTCCGCAAGTTTTTGGTTTATTTTATCGCTGCACAAAACTTCATATGCCATTCTGTAAGTTTCATCTAAGTTCTGAATGCCGTAAAAGTTTTGATATTCTCCTATCTTTTTCGAAATAATCTCTATAGAATAAGCATATGGTCCGAATTTATTTTTTTGAAATTTGAAATACTGTGTTCCCAAAAATATATTCATAAAATATGCAGCTTTCTGTATCCGTAATGAATTAAAATGTTTTAACCCCATTACTATTTGCATCAACACAAGCGCAGACACACTCAATTTAGGAGCCTGTTTTGCCCTTTGTATATAATTCCGCGAAGGCTCGAAAATAATAAAATCATATTGATCTCGGATTGGCATCAATTTATTTTCTATCATTGCTTTTACTTCATTCCAATTCAATCCCCCATTACCACAACCAAGAGGTGGGATTGCTATTGTTTGCACAGAAAGTTGTGGCAACACCTCTACCATTTTATTCAATCCGGTCTCTATATAACTAATTTTAGACTTTTCCCTCCACTTATCTTTCGTTGGAAAATTAATAATCATCTTTCCATCTTCACGAAACCAATGAAGAGAACCAATCTTTAATTGTCCATTTCTACATGCTTTTACATAATCTTTATTATTATCCGGGTATTTCAACTTAAATTGATAGGCGATTCCCTTTCCCATATACCCTTCACAGTTGACTGTATTTACAAGACAATCCGCCTCAGACAAAAACATATCTCCAACTTCGTACCTAATCAATACAATCACCTCCGTTGCACTTATCGTTCATACATGAAACCATTCAGCCTGTACATCTACATAGGGCGGTGGGAACGCAATACAATTTGCATGCAAAATATTTTCCACCCGATTCTTATCCGTAGTAGACGCCACCGTTATAGAGTGAAAATTATGCGCATATATAATATCACTACATAATGCTTCCGCCATTTTGATATTTTTAGCCTCTTTGCTATAATTTCCTACTTCCATCATGGTATCCCAATCTATTTTGGACAAGCCTTCATTATAATCATATATCGTAAAGTTCTCTTCCGCAAGAGGATGTTTGGGCAAGATTTTAAAATCATGCTCCTGTGCAAACTTTCGACTAATACAAATATATAGCAACGTATCATTGACATGGCTATGCTTCACTGCAGCATCAAAAGCTGAATAAGGATGAAAATGAAACGGAACGAAACTATCCAACTCTAAGTTCCTTCGTCTTAAGATAATTTCCGGGTCTGCAATATCTACAAAGTTCATTCGACTCTGTTCCAGTTGTCTCCTAGGCTGCAATCCCCCATTTAAGATAGATTGTAAATTCTTTAACTCCGTCAGATGATATAATAACTTGCCATCCTTTGCTCTATTTAATCCCATATAAAAACTCCCCCCTCCCCTATTAAGCGATGTATCGTCATTATATCATATGTAGCATTTAACTTCAACGACTTTATAAATTAGTCATATCATTTGTTATGACTTTTTGTCGTATTTATTTTTACATTTTAGATGCGAATCTACAAAACATACTTTTCTATCTCTTTACAAAGACATTTATTACACGTAAAGTATAATATAGAATACTGCTTTACGGAATTTCTTTTGTGTTGCTAGAGACAATTTGCAAATAATTTTAGAAAGGACAAACCTAATATGCATCATACAATCTTCCCCTTAAAATACACCATAGACACACCGGAAAACCGCCAATTTCTGTCCGAGATCCGCGACACGTTATTTTCCTTTGGCAGACAGTTTCCCTCACCGGGCGGTGGTTCCTATTACCTCGGCGATGATGGCACGCCACTGAAAGACCGTCCGCGTGAAACTTGGATCACGAGCCGCATGGCACATGTCTACAGCATCGCTTCTTTATTAGAACCTGCATCGGATTATGGTTTGCTTGCCGATGCCGCTTTGCAAGGATTGTGTGGAGAACTGCATGATCGCTCCAACGGTGGCTGGTATGCCGGATTACAAGCGGATGGCACTCCTTTGCCAACCAAACAATGCTATGCACATGCTTTTGTCATCTTGGCAGCCTGTTCCGGCGTTTTAGCGAAAAGACCTGCAGCGCAGTCATTGCTAGAGGAGGCTTTAGCAACTTACGATAAATATTTTTGGAATGAAACAGAGGGACTTTCCTGCGATACTTGGAATACAGAATTTACGATATTAGATGATTACCGTGGGCTTAATGCAAATATGCATACGGTGGAAGCGTTTTTAGCAGTTGCGGATGCAACAGGCAATGAAACCTACCGCTGGCGGGCAGGACGCATTATTGATCATGTTCTTACATGAGCTAACCATAATGACTGGCGTATCCCGGAACATTTTCGAAAAGACTGGACACCGGATCTGGACTGTAACAAGGATCATCCGGACGATCCGTTCAAACCCTATGGTGCAACACCGGGTCATGGTATCGAATGGGCAAGATTGATCACGCAATGGGCATATTCGATGAAAGACACAACGGAAGATACTACTCCGATTGAAAAATATGTGACTGCTGCCAAATCTCTCTATCAGAGGGCGATCAAAGATGCATGGAACGCAGACGGTGCACCGGGTATCGTCTATACTACAGACTGGCTGGGAAACCCTGTCGTTCATGACCGCATGCACTGGACTCTTGCAGAAGCAATCAATACTTCTGCCGTACTTTGGCATGTCACTCACAAACAACAGTATGCCGATGACTATGCAATGTTTCTCCGTTATTTGGATGAACAGGTATTGGATCATGTCCACGGCTCTTGGTATCACCAGCTCGATGCTGCCGGAAATGTTCTGACAACCGTATGGCCGGGCAAATCAGATCTGTACCATGCCGTGCAGGCAACGCTGATCCCGTACTATCCTGTAGACACCTCGATTGCAACAGCAGTAGCTCATCCTATGATATAATGAGCCTCAGAGAAAAACAAGCGGCTGCGAAGCAGACATTTGTTTTTCTGGGCTCATTAACGAGCAAATAAGCTTGTGAAACAAGCGAATAAGCTCTGAAAGAGCGGATTTGCGAGTTTGATAAAAAGACTAATTGATATGTGATATAATGATCGGATTTGACAATCACCACATGTTTGTCCCCAGCGGGCAATGTGCATCTGACCGAAAGGCTCTCGCTTCCACATAAGTACCACATTTTCGGCAAGTACCTTTATTAAGCCATTTACACGCCTTGCATACCGCAAGGCGTGTTTCATATTGCGACGGATCAGCCTGTTCCATTTTAGGGACACTCCTTTGAAAGTCCAACACCTGCTGTAGTGCCGTCTGCTCATCCATTTCCCGTAGCAGACAGCGTACACAGGGGATCCGTATATTTGATCCAGACATATTAAATCTACATTCCCTTCTCAGACAATCGGACAATGAATCCGACATACACTGCACGGTAACAAAGTAACTGTCTGCTCGCTGCCGTTCCAATGTTCTGTACGATACTGCACCTTCACCTGATCCGGCTGTTCAAAAGTATTGTGCGCATGCACCTCATCCTGAAGCACAGCAATCTCTGCTTGTCCGTTAAATTGGCTCTTATCTTCCAAACGGCAGATTACCTGTATTTCTTCCTTCAGCGAAGTATTCGCAAGCGTAATCGTCATATTTCCATCATCACTCACAGACACCGACTCCGAAAGTGATGGTATCACTTTTCCATCATAATCTACCGGCAGCGTATCAACCGCACTTTGCACAAGACTGGCACCCTGATGTTCTTTATACATAGCAAACACATCATAAGTTGGCGTCTTAACAATCTGATCCCCCTCTGTCAACACCAGCGCCTGCAATACGTTGACAACCTGTGCGATATTTGCCATTGAGATCCTATCACTATGTTTGTTAAAGATATTTAAATTCAAAGCGGCTACGATCGCATCACGCATCGTATTTTGCTGGTACAAAAATGCCGGATTCGTTCCCGGCTCCACTTCATACCAAGTTCCCCACTCATCTACAATAAGATCAATATTATGCTCTGGATCAAGCTCATTCATAATCTTCAAATGACCCTCAATGACATCCTCGATCCCTAACGTGTTCGCGATCGTTGCGTAATATTGCTGCTCAGTAAAATCCGTAGCACTTCCTTTGTGTTCCCAGTCGCCCGGCACGGTATAATAATGCAGACTAATCCCTTTGGCGTGCTGATGGTTAATACGACTCATCAGCTCTCTCGTCCATGCATAATCATCCCCATTTGGTCCACAAGCTATTTTATATAATTGATTGCCGGAATATTCTTTACAAAACTGCTGATACCGCTTATATTCATTGGCATAAAAGTCCGCGTCCATGCTGCCACCGCAGCCCCAATTTTCATTGCCGATACCCAAGTATTTTACTTTCCAAGGCTCTGCATGACCGTTCGCTGCACGTAACTCTGCAAAAGTTGATCCTGACTCTGCCGTCATATATTCCAACCATTCTGCTGCCTCCTGCACCGTACCACTTCCCAGATTAACAGCAATGTATGGTTCACAGCCGATCTGTTCGCAAAGATCCATAAATTCGTGCGTACCAAAGCTATTGTCCTCTACTGTACCGCCCCAGCTTGTATTGACCATCTTCCGTCTGGACTCCTTCGGGCCAATGCCATCTTTCCAATGATATTCATCCGCATAGCATCCACCCGGCCAGCGCAGTACAGGAATCTTAATCTCACGCAGAGCCTCCACAACATCATTGCGCATGCCGTTGGTATTCGGAATATCCGAGTCCTCTCCAACATAAACGCCGTCATAAATGCAGCGTCCTAAATGCTCCGAAAACTGTCCATAAATCTCCGGTGCGATCGTGCTCTTGTGAACACTTGGTGTTATACTTAATACTGATTTTTTCATAAATAAGTTTCCCCCTTTTAACTATTTTCTCCTAGTATACTATAGGTTGGCAACTAATTTCAACCTCATAATAGTCCACCGATCAAATATACTGCAAAGGCCGCAACCCATGCAACGATACATTGCCAGATCACCATGCTGACAGCCCATTTACTGCCCAACTCACGTTTTACAGATGCGATCGCTGCGATACACGGAGTATACAGCAGACTAAATACGAGCAGTGAACCGGCCGTCAATGGTGAAAGTACTGTACTGATCGATCCGCTGAATAAAACTTCTAACGTGGAAACAACACTTTCTTTTGCCATAACTCCACTGATCAATGCGGTAGCAATTCTCCAATCACCAAGTCCCAGCGGAGTTAATATAGGCACAAATATCTGCGCAATCATTGCAAGCATACTGTCCGAAGAATCGGACACCATATTCAAACGCAGATTAAAACTCTGCAAAAACCAGACTACTACCGTTGCGACCAGTATAACTGAAAATGCTTTCTGCAGAAAATCTTTTGCCTTTTCCCATAACAACTGTCCCACATTTCGCACACCAGGCAAACGATAATTAGGCAATTCCATCACAAAAGGAACCGGTTCTCCCTCAAATAATGTTGCTCGGTATAGGAAGGCTACCAAGATTCCCATAACAATGCCAAACAGATAAAGCCCCGTCATGATCAGACCGCCGCGCCCCGGGAAGAACACGCTGACAAAAAACGCATATATCGGTAATTTGGCCGTACAACTCATAAACGGCGTCAACAAGATCGTCATTTTACGATCTCTTTCACTAGTCAGCGTACGTGTTGCCATGACAGCCGGCACTGTACAACCAAACCCAATCAACAATGGAACAATGCTTTTGCCGGAAAGACCGATCTTGCGAAGCAGCTTATCCATTACAAAAGCCACACGGGCAATATACCCACTGTCCTCCATTAATGACAAAAAGAAAAACAAGGTGACAATGATCGGCAAAAAGCTTAGCACACTCCCCACACCGGTAAATATTCCATCCATGATCAAACTGTATAACGCATCATTCAGCTGAGCCGCTTTTAATCCTTTTCCTACCATATCTGCAATTGCATCAATACCTAATTGCAATATATTTTGCAGCCATGCACCGATCACGTTAAACGTCAGATAAAATACTGCAGCCATGATCGCAATAAAACACGGAATCGCTGTATATTTTCCGGTAAAGATCCGGTCTATCTTCTCACTGCGAATTCGCTCTTTACTCTCTTTTGGTTTTACCACTGCTTGTTCACATAAACGTTCAATGAAATCAAAGCGCATATCTGCAATTGCAGCACTGCGGTCTACACCTCGCTCTGTCTCCATCTGGCACACAATATGCTCCAACATTTCCTTTTCGTTTTCATCAAGTTTTAACTGCTTTAGGATCAGTAGATCTCCTTCAATTGCTTTCGTTGCAGCAAATCGCACCGGGATATCTGCCTTTTCAGCGTGATCTTCAATCAGATGGATCACCGCATGAATACACCGATGTACGGAACCATCGTGATCTTTTTTGTCACAGAAATCCTGTCGCATCGGCCGTTCCTGATACTTCGCAATATGAAGTGCATGTTTCACGAGTTCCTCTACGCCCTCGTTTTTGGCTGCAGAAATTGGAATGACAGGTACCCCTAGCAATTCCTCCATCAAATTGACATTGATCGCTCCATGGTTACTGGTTACTTCATCCATCATATTCAATGCGACTACCATCGGAATATCCATCTCCAAAAGCTGCATTGTCAGATATAAATTACGTTCAATATTGGTTGCATCGACAATATTGATAATTGCTGTTGGATGATCTTGCAGCACAAAGTTACGCGAAACGATTTCTTCGCTGCTATATGGCGACATCGAATAAATTCCCGGCAGATCCGTCACATTTGTATCTGAATATCCCTTAATAGCACCATCTTTGCGATCCACTGTAACCCCGGGGAAATTGCCAACATGTTGATTCGCACCCGTCAACTGATTAAACAATGTCGTTTTACCACAATTTTGATTGCCGACCAGGGCGTATGTTAAAGTGGTTCCTTCCGGCAGAGGATGTTCGTCCTCTTTGGAATGAAACTTTCCCTCTTCACCAAGCCCCGGATGTACAGATGGCTGTATTCTTTCACTACCGGCATGACTATTACTGCGCTTGTCAATCGGTTTTATCTCAATCTGTTCTGCTTCTGCTAGGCGAAGCGTCAATTCGTACCCGTGTATTTGTAACTCCATCGGATCTCCCATTGGTGCAAACTTGACAACCGTCACCTCTGCTCCGGGAATCATTCCCATATCCAAAAAATGCTGTCTAAGCGCGCCTTCGCCACCTACTTGCGTCACAACAGCACTCTTTCCTATCTCCAGTTCTTTTAAGGTCATACTATCCTCCAGGTATAATTCTTGTTGAGAATTTTTCTCATTAAATTACGGTATATCAATATATTTTCAATGTCAACTCCTTTTACCGTTTTTTTTGACTTTCCTGACATTTATTGCTATTCTTTTGGTAATGATCTACGCATCTGCGAAAGTAATGGATCCCATTTCTTTCGCTCAAGCTGATACACAAAATATATTAGGAGGGAGCGCTCTATGTTACTGCATGTACTGGCAGCAATTCACAATACTACCACTCTGCTGTTTGGCATTTTTTTATCTGCCTTTTTTTAGGCGTGCGCCAAAATAAGTCTAATACGATCAAACTGCTATTGTATTCTCTGGCAGAGGGTACCGTCTATCTGCTGTCACTCACTCTTATCGGTGAAACTGCTACCATGCAGATCTACCCTCTGTTCATACATCTTCCGCTCGCTCTGTTTTTGACATTCTACTACCATTACACATTCCTTTCGTCCTGTGTTTCCATCGTCTCTGCCTACCTTTGCTGTCAGGTCAGTACGTGGATCGGAATGTTTGCACTTTCTCTCTCCAGTGAACAATGGTGTTATTACTGCTTTCGCATCATCGCAACCCTCGGTACGTATTTCTTCCTATGCCGCTATGTGTGTCACACGACAGAAATGATTTTTGCGAAGGATAGACGAGAGCTTTGGGTTATTGGCTTTCTCCCTTTTGTCTATTATATTTTTGACTATATGTGTACAAAATTTTCCAATCTGTTATACTCCGGCAACAAAGCTGTGGTCGAGTTTATGGGCTTCGCTTCCTGTCTGGCCTATCTTACATTTCTACTTATATATTTCAAGGAATACGAACGCAAACAGCAGATCCGCCAATACAGCGATCTGACTAAAATGCAGCTTCTTTCTATTCAAAAGGAAATTGAACAGGTCAAACTTAGCGAACAAAAAATTGCTATTTTGCGGCATGATATGCGGCATCATCTAACGATCATCTTGACACAGCTTCAAAACAACAGTCCGGATCATGCGATGGATTACATCAAACAACTATACGACAGCTATGATGATACCGTCATTACAAATTACTGCAAAGATGAGATGATCAATTCCGTAATCTCTATCTACCATACACGATTTGAAGATATCGGCGTTATCTTTCAATGCAATATTGGCAGGATGCCACCATTGCCGGAATCCGAAACGGATGTTAGCACTATTCTGTCCAATGCACTGGAAAATGCATTGCATGCTCTGCAGAACATGACTATTCCGAATCGTATGATCACCTTAACAATCTCTGAAAAAAACGCACATCTCTTGATCCAAGTCGAAAATACGATTGAAAAACCGCCGAAATTCATAGACGGTATTCCAATCTCTGAGACACCCGGTCACGGTATAGGCGTGCGAAGTATTATATATTATGTTGAAAAGCTCGGCGGACAGTGCCACTTTTCTGTATCCGGCAACTACTTTACCCTTCAAATTATCATTTAACGAATGAGAGAAAGAGGACATTATGAAAATAGCAATTTGTGATGATGAACCAATTTATATAGAAACAACTTCCCGTTTATTACAGAAATGGGCTGGTGAACATGGTATTGAAATGCAGATCTTCACGTATGATAATGGCGACGATCTGATCGCTGCACATACAGATGAATGTATGGATTTGATCCTGTTAGACGTCATTATGCCTCTTTTGAACGGCATAGACACTGCTGCTGAATTACGCGCAAACGGACAGGATGTTCCCATTATTTTTCTAACTTCCTCCCGTGAATTTGCAGTTGAATCCTACGAGGTCAAAGCCTTTCATTATCTGCTGAAACCCATTGACGAAATACGATTATTTGCTGTCATGGACGAATACCGGAAACAATTTTGCAAGACCAAAGAAACCTTTACGGCACAGACTGTGACCGGTTTTTACAAAATGACGATCGAAGAGGTTGCCTGTCTGGAAGCGCAAAACAAACTGGTACTTGTAACCTTTTCAAACGGGACGCAGATCACAATCCGTGAACCATTTTATAAGTGCGAAGAGATATTCCATATGGATCGGGGATTTATCAAGTGTCATCGCAGCTATATCGTAAATCTAATGTTCGTAGAACAATTTACTAAAACCGAAGTGACTCTTCAAAACGGCATGGTCATCCCAATTTCGCGAAATAACTATGCTGCCTTCAAGAAAGTTTATTTCCGATATATGTTTCAAAAATAGCAGTTGCATTTCCCAATTATGGTGTTAAAATAGATAATTGCAATATTGAAATTATTAATTACTCCCTGTACATTATATGAGGCAAACAAATCGGAGTTCAGCGTTACATATGGAGGGCGAAATTAGATGAGTAAAGATGTCACGAAAGATATGACAACAGGTAAGCCACTGCTTTTGATCCTGCAGTTTGCATTTCCTTTGTTGATCGGCAACTTTTTTCAGCAAATGTATAATGTTGCTGATGCGGCGATCGTTGGACGATTCCTTGGACCGAAAGCGCTAGCTGCAGTCGGTGCCTCCTCTAGTGTCCAATTTTTGGTACTTGGATTTTGCATCGGCATCTGTTGTGGATTTGGAGTTCCTATCGCTCAACGCTTTGGCGGCAAGGATTTCAGATCCATGCGCGCCTATATCTGGCACAGCATTTTTATCACGATTGCTGCCGCCGTCCTGCTGACAACGATCTGCGCCCTGCTTTGCCCTGCTATTTTACATATTTTAACCACACCAGCCAGCATCTATAAAGATGCCTATATTTACTTGTTAATTATTTTCCTGGGCATCCCTTGTACTTTACTGTACAATCTGCTTTCGAGCATACTTCGTGCCGTTGGCGACAGCAAAACACCTTTTTTGTTTTTGGTGTTTTCCACCATATTAAATATTATCTTGGATCTGGTCTGCATCGTTGTCTTTCACTGGGGCTGTGCCGGTGCTGCAATTGCAACGATCACCGCTCAGGGGATCAGCGGACTGCTTTGTCTCGTGTTTATACTAAAGAAGGTACCGATACTGCATCCAACCGCAGAGGATCGCACTTTTCGCCCACAGATGGTATCGCATCTGCTTATCATGGCGATCCCTATGGGACTGCAATATTCCATTACAGCGATAGGCAGTATGGTCATGCAGTCCGCCAACAACGGACTGGGTGACGTCTATATTACCGGATTCACCGCAGCTATGCGTATTAAGCAGTTTGCCATGTGTCCATTTGATGCAATCGCAACCGGTGTATCCACCTTTTGCGGACAAAATCTTGGTGCCGGGAAAACGGATCGTATTAAGAAAGGAATCTTGCAGGGCGTCTTCGTCGGCATGGCATATGGCCTTGTAGCAGGCATTGTACTTATCTTCTTTGGACGTACATTGACACTGCTGTTCGTGAAGCCATCCGCTACTGCAGTGCTTGATGCTTCTGCCAAATATCTGCGCTGCCTCGGATTCTTCTATTGGTCACTCGGCATCTTAAACACCTGCCGCATGACCACACAGGGTCTTGGCTATTCCGGCAGAGCTATCCTCTCGGGCGCCGTCGAAATGGCGGCACGCTGTTTCGTCAGTCTGGCATTGGTTCCTATTTTTCACTTCGATGCAATCTGCTTTGCCGATCAAAGTGCTTGGATCACTGCTACGCTCTACATCGTACCGACTTGTCTGCTCGTTGTGCGCTCAATTGAAAAAAAAAGAAAGGAATGTAAATGATTATGAGAAAAAACAATTGGAAAACGACTGCAATAGCGGCACTTCTAAGCATCTCTATGGTGCTTCCTACCACCAGTGGATCAGCGGCAGCTGCTTTTGCTGTAACGCCTAAGGATGTCACTACTCACAAAGCAACCGCAACTGAACCAACCGCTACGCCTGATTCCAAGGCAACACCGCCAATATTAGAAACAGATGTGGCGAGCGCATCCAACGGATGTACAATGCTTGGTATCTATGGTTCGTATTATAGTCAGGCACAGGAAGCTCTAGACAAGTTAAATGAAATTCGTAAAGAAGCCTGTGAAGCCGGCAACATACCGGATCCGCGCGATCCCAGCCGTATGCTGACATCCGATGATTATAAACCGTTAAGATGGTCGAGAGACTTAGAAAGCATCGCTCGCATCCGTGCGGCAGAGGCTGGCATTTCGTTTAATTTCATGGCATCCGGACATGATCGTCCCAGCGATAAAGATACTTTTTCCCTATCCTTTCATGGTGTATCTTCCAATTGTGAAGATCTCGCTTACTGTTGGGGAAAAAGCATGACCGAAGGTGTCCTTCTGTGGAAATCTGAACAAAAAGACTGGGTCGATCAAAATCTGTCCAATGAAACCGGTCATTATAAAAGTATGATCAATCCAAAATACAACTATGTCGGATTGGGCGATTTCTATTCCGAAGCAGCACCTTATCCGAATACCGTTGCCGGTGAATTTTCTACGAGAACCGGTCTGAACGAAACCATGCAGGATGTGCAGACCGATGTTATACAAAAAGTTGAGATCTCCAACAAATATATCAAAGAGAATTTCTTAGACGGCACAGATACGATAAAAACGGAGCAGACTTCCAGCTTAACCGCAAAAGTACGTTTGGAACGCACTCGCAGCAATGGCAAAGTGTCCACCCGCGAGATCTGGTCCGTCCAGCCTCTAACCTATTCCTCTTCCGACCGTACGATTGCTACGGTAGATAACAACGGAAACGTTACAGGTCTTACCAATGGAGATGTCACCATTACAGCAAAAGCAGATAACGCAATATTTGCGACCAAAACAGTACATATCTCTTGTGCGCATAAGCGTAAAGAGACCGATTATACACCGGCAACCTGTACCAAAAATGGGTCACGTACATATCACTGTGACACCTGTAATAAAGATTTTGAGGAAATCATCCCCAAAACACCACATAACTATGTATATGGAGAGATTGATGCCAACGGCAAGAGCACGGGTATCTGCTCCGACTGCCAGAATACGATCTACATCGCTCCGCCAACCTCGTTCGATATTTATTGGCGGAATAGTACCTCCACCACAAGTTCCTATTATTCTTCCATGCCGGCCAGCAACCCAATCGGCTCCACCATTTATGCATGGGCGCAAAATATCAACGGCGATAGCGATTATCAGGAGCTCCGTATTGAATCCTCAGATCCGTCTGTCATTTCCACGCCTGGTATCATATCCGATAAGACATACGTAAATCCGCTTAATGTATTAGCTGCAGGCATTACACAAATCACTGTGTATCCAACCTATAACCCTGCCATAAAGAAAACCTATACTCTTCGTATCGGTGAAAACGGCAGTGTTGACATTGCACAGGCCGAAATCACTCTGTCCGAAAAGTCGTACATCTATACCGGCAAGCCACAGAAACCAAAAGTCACTGTGACCATGCATGGTACTACCCTGACCGAAAATAAGGACTACACGATTCGTTATGAAAACAACACCGCCGTCGGAACAGCAACTGTCACGGTAACAGGAGCCGGTCTGTTTTGTGGACAGACAGCGATTCCGTATACGATTCAATCCTCTGCCGCCAAACCACATACACATGTGACTGTAATCGATGAAGCAGTTCCGGCAACCTGTACCACTCCGGGACTTACCGAAGGATCTCACTGCTCTGAATGCGGCTTGGTATTCACGCCGCAGCAGGTTGTAAATGCACTCGGACACCAATATAAAGATGGGGAATGTACCGTATGTGGCTACCAGCGTTATGTAAATAAAGATCATTTACGTTTCACTCTGGAAGAAAGTGTGGAGGGCACAAAATTCGCCTCCGTCTCTGTCGTTCCAAACGATATACTGACCGGAGATATCCATGTTCCATCCACCATAACGATCAACGACACCTCATATTCGGTACGTGTCGTCACCAAAAAAGCATTTGCCGGACAAACAAACGTAACAAGCATTACCCTTCCACAAACGATCACCCGCATTGATTCGGAAGCATTTGCTGACTGCAGCAAATTAAGCAAAATGTATTTTCAGTCCGATAACGCACCGACCACTGCAAGTGACGCTTGGAAAAATGTCGTCAGTGAAACCAATACTTTAGACTTTTATTGTCCAAAGTATGGCGTCGGATATTATAATCTGGCAAAAAATGCCGGTGCTACCACACACTATGATGAAGCGATTCCAAATCATGTACATACTATGATATTTCATGATACGGTTGCCGCGACCTGCACGGAAGCCGGTTCCGCCAGCTATTATACCTGCAGCGAATGTTGTAAGGTCTTTTGGGATGCTGACGGCAAACAGGAAATCGACATAAGCGAGACATATTTAAAACCACTTGGACACGATTGGGCAACTAACTTCACCATTGACATCCCGGCAACCAAAACATCTACCGGAGAAATGTCACTGCATTGTAAACGCTGTAATGAACGTTCACGTATTACGGAAATACCAAAACTGACAGACAATAACAACTCCGATGATCCGGACTTTGACCTTCCTAACCAAAATAACAATAATCCCGGGAATGGACAATCTGTCAACAAAAACAATACCGCCACTCCAAAAGTCGGCACTGTATTTACCGTCAAAGGACTGCGTTACCGCATTGCAAACCGCAATGTGTGCACAAAGACTTGCACTGTAACCTGTCTCGGATATGACAAGAAATATCTAAAAAGCAAGAAAAAGGGATCTGTTACATTATCCATTCCAGCTAAAATAGCTTACGGCAAATATAGCTGTATGGTTACTGCCATTGGCAATAAAGCATTTTATGGCTGCAAAGCACTCAAGCGTGTTTCGACCGGAAGTAATGTGCTATCCATCGGAAGTAAAGCATTCTCCGGTTGCAAAGCACTTAAGAAAGTAACCATTTTGAAAAAGACAAAGAAAATCGGAGCCTCTTCTTTTGCGAAATGCAGCAGTCTGCGCACCATAACCATTAAGACGACGTCTCTAACGAAAAAGTCTATTGGTAAAAAAGCATTTCATGGCATTGCAAAGAAAGCGAAATTTAAGCTGCCATCCAGCAAGAAAAGGCTGTACAAAAAATGGGTCAAAAAATAAACAGGCCGCTTCAATATCCCTCACCTTTAACAACCCATTTGCCGTTCTTTTTCTTCAAACGAATGATACGATACTTTCCGCTCTTCGTATCCTTGCCTTGGAACTGTATTTGGTCACCTGATCCACCATTGTATTCCAAGCTCTTCACCTTTTGTGTGGTGTGTTTATAATATTCTTTAGCCACCTTGAGTGCTGCGTGAATATCTTCTTCATCAAGAGATTCCTTAGCGACTGCAGAAGCCCTCTCCTGCTCTTTCTTCGTTGGGCTCGCAGTCGCTTCCTGCTCTTTCTTCGTTGGGCTTGCAACAGCTTTCTGCTTCGATGTACTCATTGTATTTTTTCGTCCGCTTGCTCTTTGACCACATGCCGTTGCAAGTGCTGCCACTACGATAATAGTAATGATAAATACTTGTTTCTTCATAATGTCCTCCTTGTATTCCTGTTCTGGTTTCACCATACTCCCCGCATCCACATATTGTGATTTCAAAAGAGTCTGAAACACCTTACTTTCTTTGCAGTGACATCATAAAACAACAATGTATCTAATTTGTATATAAACTCTTTACCGTTCTCTCTTCCGCTTTTGTTACATCTCTGATGAATGCATGCCTGAATCAATATACAATCTTACTTTCTCTATCTTCTCTTGTTTTACATCGTACAGAAATTCTTGCAAATTTTTTTACACTTCAGATAAAAAATTAAGAGATACTCTCGAAGGTAAATGCTTCAAAATAATTTGAATCTCTCCTAATATTTATGATATTATAAATTGCAAATGTATAGAATTTACATACGAAAAATACAAGAGAAACGCCTAAAATAGGCAAGATGCTACTGTGAGTTGCGGAAATTCCAACTTTAAATGGTTGAGGATTTTCATTTTTTCACTAAAATTTGTAACTGTACATTTACTCATATCAAAATTTATAGATTGCGAGATAGGGGTTGCTCACTTTTTAATTTTTTAAGCAATTTGGTAGCTTGAGTTATTGTACTATACAAAAAACAAGAAGGAGAGGAGATATAAATAATGACGTTTTCTAGTAAATTGCAAAAATTAAGAAAAGATAATAACTTATCGCAAGAGCAACTAGCTTCTGAGTTATGTGTATCCAGACAAGCCATCTCAAAATGGGAACTGGGAACCCTACCGGATATTAATAATTTAGTAAAGGTAAGCAATTTTTTTAATTGCTCTTTAGATTATCTTATGAATGATGATAAAGAAGACCAATTTGAGGAGGAATTTAGCAACGAACAAACTAAGATTGCAAATAATGAAAATGTAGGCACAAAAGCCACTGCAATCAAAAGGCATCTCAAATTCATATTATCTGGATCTGGAATGGCTATTTCGATTATTTTCCTTATACTAATAAAATTAATATCAACATTTTTTCCAACTCCCATTGCCAGACAGGCAGAATCTGGAACCTGGTATACAGGTTTTATAGGATTCATCGATTATTATGATTTGTATGGAATTGTTAATATAGCATTGCTTTTGTTTATGTTATCATTTACATTTTTTTCTTTTTTTATTGTTAAAAAGAAAAATAAATCCAAGAAAAATATCTTATTAACCTTAATTGGATATGCAATGATTATGATATTTTGCATAAAATCATTATATGAAATAAATACAAAACCTTTTGTTTCACTGAATTTTTTAGAGCTCGTTATATCAATTATTTATATCGCGTGTGCAATACTTTTATTTTCTCGGGAAATTAAAGATTGATAACAAATAACAGGAGGTAAAACACTATGAAGAAATTATTAAGCTTAATTACAATTTGTATGATTACTACATTATGTATTTCTATTAATTCATCCGCAGCTACACTTGGAGATAATTTGACTTATGACAAAGTTAGCAATGCTGAAATAGCTACAAAAACAAATCATTTTTCCCAGGAAGGAACTATACATATTACAAATAAGCAGGAAATAAAAGAATACCAAGAATCAATGGGACTGAAATACGATCCAGATGTAATAGAAATATACAGACATATTGATGTTCCTAACGAAAATGCTATGATACAAGCATTATATTTTGGTGATGATTATTGTATAAAAAACAAAAAAGTAACTAGAAAAACAGATAAAAGAAATGTCTTAAGAAAATATAAAAGACCTGCTGGAAAAGTAAAAATTTCAGAAAGTGTTAGCATAAGTAACACATTTTCTGCATCTGGTGGAGTTACATCAAAAATATTAAACGCACAGTTGGGATACAACGTTACCAAAACAAATAAATTTAGTATAAGTTGAAGTAATACTTACAAATATCCTGTAACAATAACAATATACCCTATTTACTCTATTACAACTGGAGAAGTATGGGAAAAAGATTTATTTTTTGATGACCACGTAGGAAATTTCACTGCTAAAAAAGCAATCGGAGACGATATTGTCGTTAAGCAACGAAAAACAAAAAAATAAATCTTTATACTTAACTAACTTAAGAATCGATCATATTACAATATGATTGATTCTTTTTAGTACATAGTATTGGTTATACTAATTTTTGTGTCTGATATCTAACTATATATTTTTATACTATCACATACGTTACCTGCTTCTAACATTTCTCTTATAATTTTCCTCACCCATTTCAACTACCTTATTGTAATCCTCCTTCTTCAGGAATTTCTTAAAATATCCAAGTTTTTTCCTGTCATCATACAGTCCGTCAATCTCTTTTTCCTGCTCATCAATGCTTTCTCTTAGCCTGCTATTTTGTTTCCTTAGCATTTCATTTACTTCAAGTTGTTCATTATATTTTTCTGTCAGTTCCTTAAGTTGTGCAAAACATCCCTTTGCAAATTTAACCACATTTTTAAATGCTTCATACATTTTATCTATAAATGGAATTACAATCTTTTCCCGATAATTCTTGGCAGACATGATTCCCTTTGGATTGTCCGGTCCTTTTCTAACCATCGTTTCAAGTTTTTTCACATTTTTTCCTAAGTCAGCCACATTTTCAACTATTTTTAATTCCTCATACATGTCTGCTAATTCTTTTTCAGCCACTATCTGCTTAATCATCGTTTCCTTAAGTTCCTGTTCAGATTCAGCATTTTCCCTGGCTAACTGATTTGCTTTTTTTGTTTCTGCCAGAGTTTTATATTCTGCAACTTTTAAATCATTATTTCTGCCTTTTTCCTTTCCTTTCAGAAATTCTCCAATCCATGTGAATGACCTGTCCTCTGCGTATTCTCTCATTCTGCCCTGCAGTACATTTTCAAGAAATTCCTTAGTGCAAACCTTTCTCTTTGATACCTGCCTTGACATTCCCTTCTTAAATCCGTCAGCTACGGGAACTGCCACCACGTGCATGTGTGGGCTTGCCTCATCATAATGTATTACTGCATTTGCCACAACAAGATTTGGTGCTTCCTTCTGTAACATATTAAGCATTTCCTTAAATGCCACATCCATCCTTCTTCGCTTGTCAGGATTCTTATCCCAGAACTCCTTGTCTCCTATCTGAAAAATAAGTTCCACTGCCATGTCTTTGTTTGACTTTGCTGTCTTTTCAAAATAATTATCAATCTTTCTGTCATCCCTTGTCTGCTTTTTGTTATATTCCCTGACTGCTTCGTCAAACTGTTCCTTATATACTTTTTTTACATCCTGCACTAATTTATCCGTACCCCATAAAATTACAATGTTCTCCTTATCGTATTCCAAGGAGCGGTACTTTCGTAAATTGTGCTTTGCAACACCTGAAAGTTTTGCCTTGCTGTTAATGGCACTGTTCTTCTGACTCAGGTGTGCTGAATATGATAATCCTGCCATAATCTCACTCCTTTTTTTCTTTTATTGTTTTGATACGTGCGGTGACACCTGCACGTTGTTAGTCTTTAGTAGTCTGCCCGAGGCTGTTGAAAACGGGTGGTTCTTATCAATTTGGCTCTGCCATAATTGATAACCCCCTAGCAGTTCTGTCATAGACACAACTGCGGGGGCTCTGCCGAGGGCTTATATAGCTGCTATCAATGCTTTACTCATAACCTGTCAAATGGCATTTAGTGGTTGCTGTAATTGTAATGGCAGCTATATTATGTTTAACCTCGGGACTCCGGGTCCCGCGGTTCTTAGTGACATGATGTCACTAACTTTTAACTGTAACCAATCCTTTTTGGTTCTCCCTGGTTATACTTTAACCTGCAAGTGTCACTTGCAGGTATTAATATTATCAACAAGAAACCTATTTATGTTGCAAGCTGTTACTACCATCTAAAGTCCCGGTGCATTCCAACGGTGTCAAGATATTTCTGTCTGTACTCTTCCCTCTCTTCTTTTGTAGGTGCCATTTTACTTTTTGTGTAATCCTCGTGCCTTGACATCTTGCTTAGTTTTTCTTCCAATTCAGAAATTATAAGATTATTAATTTCTTCATTATCTTTCATGTCTAATACATGATACTTAATCAAAGCCATCATTAATTCATTGCTTATCATTCTGTTTTTGCTCATTTTCAAACCTCTCTATTCTTTAATCAATCTTGTTCCGTGTCGATGCGTGACGGTTGTGACGATGATTTACGTACCATAAAACATCGTCACCATCGACACCATCGTCACGCTTTACTCTTTTTCATATTCCAATGTTATGATTCTGCCATCGTGACAACGCTTATTGTCATACCTGATGCCATAATCCTCATACAGCCTTCCTGCCTTAATGTTTAACTGTCTGGTCAGCTGATTCGGAACTAAATCAATCTCCGGTATCCTATCCCTCAGTTCACTTGCTGTTCCCTGAAAACATCCTGCTTCCATCAGATATGTATTAACAGCAGAAAGTACTTTGTCTTCCGGCTCTTTCCACAGCTCTGTTTCAGCCTTTTCAAATTTCCACAAGCACAACTTTGGGTCAAACTTAAGATAAAGTTTCTGGTCCTGTTGGTCTCTTCCTGTTATGTCAACGGTAGCCTTTAGGTCAGTTCTTTTTTCCTTCTGCATGATGAAAGCTCCGTCAGCTGCACCAAGCAGTCCGTTTGTTCCCGATATCATTTCAAAGGCATCTGATGAGTCCATCTTTCTTGTGTGATGAACCACCAGAATGCAAATGTTATGTTCATCAGCAAAGTGCTTTAGCTTTGTAATGATGTCATAATCGTTTGCGTAACTGAATTTATCTACACTTATTTCCTTGATTTTCTGCAGTGTGTCAATTATTACAAGTCTTGTATCCGCATGAGCCACAAGAAACTCTTTAAGCTGTTCTTCCAGACCTTCATTGAGATTTTTGGAACGTGTTGCAAAGTAAAAATGCTCTGCCACATCAATTCCAAACATTCTTGAAAGTCTCTGTTGAAGTCTTGCATAATCATCTTCCAGTGCAAGATACAGCACTGTTCCCTGATTGGTCTTATGCCCCCAAAGGTCAATTCCTGCACTTACACAGAAACCTATTTCAGCCATTAAGAACGACTTTCCAACCTTTGGTGCACCGACAAACAGATACACTCCGTTGTAAATCAGATCCTCAACCAAGGGCTTCTTAATCGGATATACCGTGTCATAAAGTTCTTCCATTGATACTGTTTCCAGATTTTCACCCACCGGGGTACCGGTGGATTGCAAATTGCGGACACAATTATTATCTGTTATACTGTTACTGTGTTTGGTAACACTTTGTGACTGCCCGTTATCTGCTCCAACAGATACGTTAAGGGTAGTCACTGTTGTTTTATTATTCATTATTCTTATCCTCCTTCATTCCGTTCATGGTAATACCGATTAGTTCAATTACCTCTAACAAAACATCATCAACCTCACCTGCACCTGTAATTCTTTTTAACTCCTCGTACACGTCATTAAGTCTGTTTTTTAAAGCAATGTAAACCTTTGGATTTCCATTTACCACAATTTCCTTTTCACACAGCCTGCGGATAATGTATTCCTGCTTTGTCAGTCCTGACAGGGCAACCCTGTCATCAATGATTCTTGCCTCTTCCTCAGAAACCCTGAAGGCTACTATCTTCTTTCTCCAACGACCGTGACTGTCCAATGATTTTTCCATTATTCCTAACTCCTTTCCTCTTCAAGTTTTCTTGCCATTTCATCCTGCTTGTTTGGATACATGTGGGCATATTTGTAAGTAATGCTGATTGCTTCATGCCCTACCCTTTCAGCTATGTCAAGTGCTGAAAATCCTCTGTCCATAAGCAGTGAAATGTGTGAATGTCTAAGGGCGTGTATGTTGATTCTCTTAATTCCTGCCTTCTTGGAGCCTCTTGTGATTTCGTGTCCAAGATACCCTTTTGACTTAAAGAAAAGTCTCTGGTCAGGCTTCAGGTCATAAAAGAATTTCATGTAATCCTTAATCTCATCTGCCAGAAACTGTGGAATCTTCACCACCCTGTTACTCTTTTTTGTCTTTGGAGAGGTAATGATTTCATGCCCCTTTACCTTCTGATAATTCTTGTTGATTCTCATTGTGTTATTTTCAAAATCAAAGTCTGCCGGAGTAAGTGCCAGTAGTTCTCCTTCCCTGACACCTGTCCAGTACAATACTTCAAATGCATAAAACGATAATGGCTTGTCCATGACTGCTTCCGAAAACTTAAGGTATTCTTCCTTTGTCCAGATTTCCACTTCCTTTTCAACGTCATTTTTCATTGTTCCAACTATTGCCGCAGGATTTGTGGATAGCCCATAATATCTTTTTGCAAAATTAAATATTGCGCTAAGCTGTGCGTGAATTGTTCTTAGGTAACCTGATGAATAAGACTCTCCCTTTTCATTCCTGTAATTAAGCAGTTCATTCTGCCACTCCATTACATCCTTTGGTTTAATCTCATCCATTCTTCTGTCCTTAAAGTAAGGAAGGATTTTGTCTCTTACCACATATGATTTTGTCTCAAAGGTGGTTTCCTTTACCCTTGCCTTCTTGTCTCTTTCGTAGATTTCATAAAAACTTCCAAATGTCATATTCAATTGTCCGTTTTCGGCTTTCTTCTTATTTTCAAGCCAAAACTCCGCTTCTCTTTTTGTGTTGAAGCCTCTTTTCTGTGTCTGTCTTCTTTTTCCGGTAAAGTCAGTATAGCGATAAACAGCTCTCCATTTTTTCTTATTATTTGCCATGTAAGAATAAACGCTCATGTTCATCACCTTCCTTTAATAAATATTTTCTAATCACCGCTGTACATTACTTTTTTTCTGAAATAAGAAGTACAGACACGTCCTGCTACCGTGATGATGCCTTTTTCTTCCAGTTCCTTATTAAGCTGTCTTACAATCTTGTAAGCCTTGGACTTTGAAACAGAAAGTTCTTCGGCAACATCGTCGACTGTCATAAAGTTCTTTTCCATGATTTTTTCCTCCTTCATTATATTTCTTAAACATATTTGTTTAAGATAATGTGCATTATATTAAACTTTTTAGTTTAAGTCAATAAAAGAATTAACTTTTTTTGTTTAAGTTTTTCTTGATATACATTTTTACCTATGTTATACTGACCATAGCGAATTTGTTTAAGTTATCCCGCATTGGGAATTTTTATGTTAAATTGGAGGTTTGTTATGGCAATTGGTGAAAGAATTAGAACTTTTCGCAAGCGTAAAGGTTTAACTCAAAAGGAATTGGGAGTTCAGTTAGGTTTTAAGGAAAGTACTGCTGATATCCGCATGGCTCAATATGAAGCAGAGAAACGTGTTCCCAAGGATGATTTGATTGAAACTCTTTCTTCCATTTTGGAAGTTTCTCCTGCGGCCATTAATGTTCCTGACATTGATACTCATGTGGGAATTATGCAGCTTCTGTTCACTCTTGAAGATATTTATGGTATATCCGTCAGACAAGAAGGAAGTCATGTTACCCTTGATTTAGGTGCCATCCACGACGCTTTAGGTCATGAGGCAAAGTCCTGGGCAAAGATGAAGTCCAAGCTTGATACCGGAGAAATCTCCAAGGAAGAATACGATAATTGGAGATACAACTATCCGGCTAATACTCACGGATATCATAAACTAATTGATTTATAAAAGAGCATAAAAAAACCTTACTGACTCCTCAAAATCAGTAAGGTTTTTTCATTTATACATATGGGTAAATTGTTTTAGTGTTGCCATATCGTTGCCACGATATAATCACTACCTCTCACAACGCCCATAAATAAAGGCATTGTGGGATTTTTGTGTCTATTCAAACTCCAGACAGACAGTATGCCATATAAGTGAAAATCATTGATTTTAAGGCATTTTCAGGAACTATCAACCACTAAAATCTATATGAAAACAAATTAAAAATGCAATAAAAATGCAATCGAAGTACATTCAGATTTTATAAGATAGACCAGCAAACCTCAATATCATCCCAAAATAGACGTTCAACAATGGGCGTCTATTTTTTGTTTCAAAATTAAATGGGGCTGAAAACAGCCCCGATGGGAATTGGAGATTTGACCCTCCCGGATTCTTCATGTCATGCCAGCCGTAATTTTTTCCATTGCCCCTGCACACTTTAGCAAAAATTCCCAGAAATTCCGTCGCCCACCATAATGCTTTTTACAGTTGTTATTATTGTCATAAGCGTACCTCCTGATATTATAAATCTCCACTGAAATCTACTTTTAAGTTGTTGGGAGTACATGACAGAGCTACATGAAAAAACACAAGCTAACAATCCTAACCATGACGATTTAATTTTTAACACCTAGATAATATCACAACCCTGTAATTTCTTCAATAGTCCCAGAAAGGATGTGATACCACGAAGAAATCACCACCGCCGGAGCGTTCACCTCCGACTTTCAAACCGGAACCTAAAACTAACCATCAAACACAACATTCAGAAAGGACAGGTACATCTATATGG
>OLVW01000212.1_pt1 | contig 61789 bp, 42 predicted proteins | sample 1673301 | NCBI WGS metagenome assembly OLVW01 (sample SAMEA3178941, study PRJEB25190) | human gut metagenome
TTTCATGCTCCTTCCGCGTGCAGCTTTTTGGCGCTTCGCCTAAGCCCTTGTTTGCCCCCAACTTTCCGTGAAGAACCTCTTTTTATGCTGATGATTGATTATTCCCCGCATTCTCCCCCGCTGCCCTCGCAGACATGCTCCATGCCCTGCCGCAGCAGCGTCGCCACGTGGTCATCCGCCAGCGAATAGAACACGGTCTTGCCGTCGCGCCGCGCCTTAATCAGCCGCGCCTGTTTCAGCACGCGCAATTGGTGCGATACGGCGGATTGTGTCATGCCCAGCAGCTTCGCGAGGTCGCACACGCACACCTCCGCCGTCAGCAGCACAAACAGGATGCGCACGCGCGTCCCGTCGCCGAACACCTTGAACAAATCTGCCAGCCGCAGCAGCGTTTCCTCGTGCGGCAGCTCGTGCTGCACTTTTTCCACCACTTTCTCGTGCACACACAGGAAACCGCAGCCCTCTACCTCCAGCTTCTCTTCTGCCTCCGCCACGCATTCCGCCTCCTTGCCTAAATCGCTTTCATTATAGCATGGTTGGCGGAAAAACGCAAATGGTTAGGCGAAAAAATATGATGTCCCATTCATATGTTGTGTTTTCTATGCAAACATGCGCCATCATTCCTGAAGTTCCAGCGTAAACCCCTTCTCCGCATCCGGATGGCAAGCATCCCACCTCTCTCCCATATTGCGAATCGGTACAAACGTCAGCCGCGTGATGTCCGTCTCCGCCGGGTAGAAATCGAAGCCGACAGTCAGCTGTTCGGGCGTATCCACGCCGTACGCGCCGTTCGTGACCTGCTGGAAATTCGCGTAGGCGTCGTAACCGGCTTCTGTCTGCCCGTTGACATACACGCGCCAAGCGTTGGGCAGATTCGTCATTTGGCGGATTTCATCCTCGGTATACGCCGCTGAAAATTCATAGTGCATGGTGATGTTCGCGCGCATAAATGACAAGTTCACATTGTCAATCACGAGGTCGTAGTCCCCCATGCCGATGCGCTTGCCGACCAGCTCCGGATGCGCGTATTCATCCGCAAAATCCGTTGTGAACTGCACGATGATTGTGTCCGCGCGCCGGAATCCGCCGCAGGAAAGCAGCTGCTCCGTCCGGCTGCCCGAAAGCGGCTCGGTAATGGTTCCATCCGCCAGCATCGCCGCCTCCGCCGCATACTGATACTCTACCAGACTGCCATACGTCACAGTGATGATGTGCTTCCGCCAGTTGTTCTGCACATAGGCTTCGAGCGTGTCCGCCCCGCCCGCCAAGAGCGCCTGATACTGCGCGTCCGGCAGATATTCCACTTCCCACACGGGCTGAAGCAGCTCGAACGTCATCGTCCACGCAATCGGCACGTCTTCCGGCGGCGACCGCATATCATCATCCCAGAGCACACCGTCGAACCCAAATGGCGAGTCACTCCAGCTGCCCGTTTCATCCGGCAGGAACATGCCGCTCATGAAATCGCCGCCCCCGCAGCCCTCAATTTCCAGCGTGTACGTCTGCCCTTCGCATTCTGCCGTGACTTCCATGTCCATGAAAACCTGCTTGCCCGCCTTGGGCTGCACGTTCATGGCAACTTCGACCGTCGTGCCATCAAACACAAGGTCATTGACGGACAGCGTGAGCAAATCGCCGTCGTAGGCTTCGTTCAGCGCGACCAAATGTGACATGTATTCCGGCGTCAGCCCTGACGGCGGCGGATAGTCCGTCACACTCGCCAGTTTTGCCGCCGCTACGCCGACCGCCGTGAGCATCATCAGCATGAGAGCAAGCGTGACAATCGTCCGCATTCTTCGGCTCATCCGGGCGGGATGGCGTATTTCCACTCGGTGGTGCGTCAGCGAATGCTCAAAGGCGGCGCGGGTTGCGTCCGGCATGGTTCCGTAGGCGAATTGCAGCTTCTCCCGCAGTTCCCGCTCGGTCATTGCACGTTTGCCCCCTCTCCCTCCGGGGCGTCCAGCTCCACGCGCAGCTTCTTCCGCGCCTGATGCAGCCGGAATTTCACCGTGCCTACCGGAACGCCCAGTGTCTGCGCAGTTTCAGCCACCGTCAGCCCGTCCAGATAGTACAGCACGACCGGCAGGCGCAGCGTATCGGGCAGATTGTCCAGCATCAGGCGGAAGTCCGCGTCTTCCGGCGGTGCGGGGATTTCCGGCACGTCGTCAGTGGACATAACGGGCTTGCTCTTCCGGCGGATGTCCTTGCACACGTTGATGCAGATGCGCACCGCCCATGTGCCGAAATATTCCTCCCTGCGCAGCGTCGACTGCTTCTCCCACGCCCGCAGCGCCGTCTCCTGCATCGCATCCCGGCGGTCATACTCCTCGCGCAGCATGGCGCAGGTCACATGGTAGAGTGTTCCCTCAACCGCGCGCATCTTTTCGATCCATGTCGCTTCGTTCATTCCGTCCCCTTCTCTCCCGACAAATTCAGCGTGAAGCCCGCTTCGCCTTCTGGCACGATGCGCAAGCTCGTCAAATCCGCGCACGGCGCAAAGTACAGGCAGATGGACGGCTGATTCACATCCACCACGCCGCCCGGCACGCCCGCATAGCCCGACGCGCGCGCCCATCCCGCTTCACCCGCCGGATTCTGCTCGTCGTTGCGGTAGATTCGCCACACGTCCGGCAGTGCCGTCCCATTCGGCAGTGCCGTTCCATTCGGCGCTTCGCAGTGCAGCACCACGCACCCGCCGAGGAACGATGCGCGCACATAGTCCACAACTGCCGCGTACCCGTCCAGCGGAATCCGCAAGCCGGACAGCTCCGAGTGGACGTACTGCGTGTTCCCTTCCGTCGCGAACGCCACGGTATATGTTTCCGCGCGCTCGAAGCCGCCGCAGCGCAGGAGCAAATCCGCCTTGGAGATCTGTTCTATCTCGTCCCAGCCCGCGCCGCACATTTCCAGCAGGTAGTCCTCCACGCCCGCGTCCGTCAGCGTGATCATGTGCTGCTCCGCCTGCTCACGGATGTACTGCGCCACGTCGTCCTCTTCGCTGAGCGCTTCATACAGGTCATCCGGCATGGTTTCCGTCTGCCAGACAGCTTTCAGCACGTCGATTTCGATTGTCCACGCAATCGGCTTTCCTTCCGGCGGCATCTGCCCGGTTTCGTCGAGCAAAATGCCTTCCGCAGCATACTTTTCTCCATCGAATGTGCCGCCGAGGTCGGGCAGCATCAGCAGGCTTTGGAACTCGCCGCCGTAGACATCCAGCGGGTCAAAACGGTACATTTTGCCGTCGCATTCGCCGCATATGCGCACTTCCACCGCCAGCACGTCGTCCGTCTTTGCCGCCATCTCCATCGTGAATGCCAGCACGCTGCCGTCGTACACGGCGTCGTTGACTGACACAGACAGCAAATCGCTGTCATACTGCTCCTCCAGCGCGAGATAATGCGCCTGATAGTCCCCTTCCGTGCCGTCCTGCGCGGGGTGGACGTCGGTGACGCTGAAGAACCGCGCCGCCGCCACGCCAACCGCCGTCAGCATCAGCGCCATCAGCAAAGCGGTGATGACGATGCGCATCGTCCGGCTCAAGCCGATGTTTCAGTGTGTTTCCGGTGCGCGGTGGTGCGTCAGCGAATGCTCAAAAGCTGCGCGGGTTGCGTCCGGCATGTTTCCGTAGGCGAATTGGAGCTTCTCGCGAAGCTGCTGTTCGGTCATTGCGGTTGCGCCTCCTTTCTGATTTTGGGGTGCGATTCGCGGGAGTGTTCCCTTTATTGTGTTGCGCAGGGGGCGCTCCTGTGGGAGCGACCAAGGGGCAATGAATCACCTGCGCCCTACTGTTAGCAGTCTTTCCCGTTGCTTGGGGATTCCCCATATTATTAGACGCCGCATCCGTCGGTTTGGTTGGCGAAAATCAAAAAAAGAGGAAACGGGCGAAAATGCCGCGCTTCCCCTTGATAGAACAGATTAGCCGGAGATTTTGAGCGTGCCAGCGTCCACAGACGGGCTGCCGATGCTGCTGCCCTCGAAGGTCAGGTCGCTGCCGACGGCGCAGATGCTCTTCAGCAGCTGGTAGAAGTTGCCCGCCACCGTGATTTGCTCCACGGCTCGGCCGCGCTTGCCATTCTCGATGGTGTAGCCCTTGCTGAGCAGGCTGAAATCGCCGCTGGAGGGATTCGCGCCCGCGTGCAGACCCGCCAGTTCAGTAATCACCACGCCGTTGCCCACGTCCGCCATCAGTTCATCCAGCGACTTCTCGCCCGCGGCAATGTACAGATTCGTCGGCGCAACCATGATGCGTCCGCCCACGCGCGCGGCATTGCCGGTCGATGCAACGCCCTGCTTGCGCGCCGTCTTGCGGTCGTGCAGGAGGGTTGTCAGCTTGCCGCTGTCTACGACCTTCTTCGTGCGGCTGGCGCTGCCCTCGCCGTCGAACGCGCTCGTCGCCAAGCCGCCCTTCATCAGCGGGTCATCAACGATGGTCACGACGTCCGCTGCGACATTTTCCCCTTCCTTGCCCGCGAAGAGGGACAGATTCTGCTGGGCATTCTCCGCCGAGAACACGCCCCAGAACGTCTGCAAGAGGCTCTGCATGGCGTCATAGCGGAAAATCACGCGGTATTCGCCCGTCGGCACGGGAAACGCGTTCAGCTGGGACAGCGTTTCTTTCGCCGCATCCGCAGCAATTTTCTCCGGGTCAATGCCGTCAAAGCGACTGGACACAGCCACCTTGCCATTGACCGCGGTGGACGCGCCGTCCTTCGCAACCAAGCTGGTGTAGGAGAAGAAGTAGCTGCCCGAATCCTGCAAATTCAGCCCATAGCTGTTGCGCAGGATGACTTCGCTGCTGGAGGACGCGACCATCGCGCTCGGTACGCGAACAATGCGCGGGTCAGCGGCTTTCGCCAAAGCTTCCAGCTTCAGGCACTTCTCAATTTTCGCTTCAGCGCTCGTCGTCGCGACGTCGCTTTCTTCCTTCTCGATGGTCGGATAGCGCTCTTCGCCCGCGAAAATCTCATCCTGCTCGTCGGTTTCCAGCAGGGTGGCAGATTCCTTCACGCCGTCAATCAGCTGGCGGACGGCATCAGCGTCGAACGCCTCGGTGGACGCGCTGCCCATCTTGCCGCCAAACATGCCGCGCAGGGACACCCCGCACGAGGATGCCACCTTGTAGTCGCTGATTTCGCCGTCCAGTGCGCTCACGTTGAAGCTGTCGCCGCCGTGATAATATACTTCCGCCGGGTCAATGCCTGCCGCCTTCGCAGCAGCAAGCACCTCATTCAAAAATTCGTTGACTTTCATCTGCTTCTCCTCCTTAGCGGCCGCCCACGGTGATGCTGCTGACGCGAATCATCGGCTGCCCGACGTCGGTCGGGACGCTGCCGCTCTTGGAGCCGCACATGCCCTGCGACAGTTCCAGTTCTTTGCCAACGCGGTCAATCTTCATCAGGATTTCGCTGCCGCGCCCAATCAGGGACGCGCCGCGCACCGGGTGGGCAATCTTGCCGTCGCGCACCAGATACGCTTCCGCCACGGAGAAGTTGAATTCGCCCGTCGCCGGGTTGACGGATCCGCCGCCCATCTTGCGGGCATACAGACCGTCGCCCATGGACGCGATGATTTCCTCGTTGCTGTCATTGCCGGGGGCGATGAAGGTGGAGCGCATACGGCTCGTGGGGGCATAGGCATAGCTTTCGCGGCGGGAGGAGCCGGTAATCGGGTGATTCATCCGGCGGCTGCCGAGGCGGTCCACCATGTAGCTCTTCAAAATGCCGTTCTCAATCAGCACCGTGCGCTGACTGGGCGTGCCTTCGTCGTCCACATGAATTTGACCCCAGTTGTTGACAAGCGTGCCGTCGTCGATGGCGGTCACGATGGGCGAGGCAATCTGCTGGCCGAGCTTGCCGCAGAATTCGCTCACGCCGATGCCCACGCTGGTAGCCTCCAGAGAATGGCCGCACGCCTCGTGGAAGATAACGCCGCCGAAGCCGTTGTCAATCGCGACGGGCATCACACCCGCGGGGCAGACCGGTGCATGAAGCATCGTCACTGCCTGCTGGGCAGCAATTTTCCCTGATTCCTCCGCATTCACGCGCGTGTCAAACAATTCAAAGCCCATGGACGCGCCGGGCGCATCACTGCCGGACTGATTCTCCGTGCCGTTGCTGGCAATCGCACTCACGCGCAGGCGCGTCTGCACACGGCGGTCGGTCACGAACACGCCCTCGGTATTGCAGATGCACACATCCTGCACATGGTCGCCATAATTCGCCATCACCTGCACAATTTCCGGGGAGACACTGCGCGCCGCCGCTTCCGCCGCGCGGAGCTTCTCCGCTTTGAGTGCCGCCTTCACGTCAGTCGGCAGGAGCAGAATTTCTTCCGGGCGGGAAGCATCCCACGGCTTAAACGGCGCAACGACGCAGCCCTTGCCGCCGCGCACCGCCGCTGCTGCCTGACGCGCACAGTTCATCAGCCCTTCCCGGCTGGTATCGTTGGTGTAGGCATAAATCGCATTCGTACCGCTGAACACGCGCACGCCCGCGCCGTGCGTCCGGCTTGTCGTCGCGCTTTCCAGCTTATGAGAGCGCATCCCCATTGCGTGGTCAATGCGGTCTTCCATGAAAATTTCAGCGAAATCACCGCCGGTACGTACCGCTTCCTGCAATACTTCCCGTGCAACGTTCTGATCGAGCATTGGTGTTTCATCCTTTCCGAGCCGTTCCTCGCGGCTCATGTTTTATTATACCACATTCTTTCCCATTTGTACATGACCCGCCGGGAAACTTCGCGGCTGCACAATTTTCCACCCGCGATTTTTTTCGGTGGTGCGCGTTGTCTTGCGCACACAAATGTGTTATGCTGAGGATGGCAGCGTATGCTTCCGCTGCTGACATTTTCTCATGGAACTTTATTGGTCGCAGTGGAATCGCGTCCGCAGTGGCGAAACCCCTGCGCAATGCAAAAAACACTATTTATCATCATTGAAAGGAGTCTCCCCCCATGGAAACCATGCAGAACATCCTCACCCGCCGCAGCGTGCGCAAATTTGCTGACAAGCCGATTGAACCCGACAAACTCCACACCATTCTCGAAGCCGCGATGAGCGGGCCGTGCGCCGTCAACGCCCGCGAATGGGCGTTCATTGTCGTAACCGACCGGGAAAAGCTCGCGCAGATGGCGGAGGCGAACGGACGCGTCGCGCGGATGCTGAATCAGGCAGCGGCGGCGATTCTTGTCTGCGGCGACCTCGACCGCGCTTTTCCGCCCGCGCCGGATTTCTGGGTGATTGACGCCGCGATTGCCGCGCAGAACATGACGTTAGCGGCGAACGACCTCGGCATCGGATCGGTCTGGCTTGGCACTTGGCCGGACGAAACGCGCGTGAAGCGGCAGGCGGCAATTTTCCAGCTGCCGGAGACGATTGTACCGCACTCGATCCTCGCGCTCGGCTATCCGGCGGAGGATATCGACATGCGTGCAGTGCGCCCCAGCCGCTACGAAGAAAACCGCGTACACGTTAACCAATGGTAAATCAATCGACCCGACCGCCGATATTGCCGGCAGTCGGGTCGTCTTTTATTCTTTGGATTCTACAGTTTTTTTGCCGTCGCCCGGTGCTTTTTCGCGCTTCGCGTCAAACGGCGCCACTTCAAGCTCGCGCCGCAGCGTCTCCTGAAGTTCCTTCAGGCACTCAATCAGCAGCGGATTAAACACGCCGCACTCGCCGTTCAGGATCATAGCCATCGCCTGTTCGTGGCTGTACGCGGGTTTGTAGACGCGCTCACTGATGAGTGCATCGTACACATCCGCCAGCGAAACGACCTGCGCCGAAATCGGGATTTCGTCCCCCACCAGACCGTCGGGATATCCGTGCCCATCATAGCGCTCGTGGTGCCAGCGGCAAATGTCGCATGCCGTGCGCACCAGCTTCTCGTTGTGGTGCGCCGCAAGGTCGTCGAGCATCTTCGCGCCAAGAATCGTGTGCTGCTTCATCTGCTCGAACTCTTCCGGTGTCAGCTTTCCGGGTTTATTCAGAATTTTTGCGTCAATGGCGATTTTACCAATATCGTGCATTGACGACGCAAGGGCAATCAGGTTGCAGTCCTGCGGGGTCAGGCGGTAGCGGTCGGTTTTGGCACACAGCATCTCCAGAAGCCGCTCCGACAGTTGCCGCATATGCTGCACATGCGAGCCGTTTTGACCGTTCCGGAACTCCACCACATGGCTCAGGATGTTAATCAGCAGCATGTTGTTCTTTTCTTTTTCGAGGATTTGGCTCGTGACCATTGACACCAGACGACGCTGCTTGGCGTACAGCTTAATGGTGTTGTAAACGCGCCGATAGACTACTTTCGCATCGAACGGGCGGCTGATGTAGTCGCTCACGCCCTGCTCGTAGGCGCGGCGGATAAAAGCATCCGAGTCCTCGCTGGATATCATGATAACCGGCAGATTTTCCAGCATGTGGCTGCGGTTCATCGACGCCAGCACCTCGAAGCCGTCCATCACAGGCATCAGCAGATCCAGCAGCATCAGCGAAATTTTATCGCTGCCCGCGTTCAGAATGTCCATGCACTCCTGCCCGTTCGCAGCTTCCAGAATTTCGTAGTCGTCCTCCAGCATTTCCGTCAGCAGCGCGCGGTTCAACTCCGAGTCATCCACAATCAGGATGCGCTCTTTCCGCGCGTGCAGCTCATTCTCCTGCTCCGACGACTGCGCCAGCATCATCTCCGTCATAACCATGTTCGTGCGCGTTTTCGCCTGATACATCAGCTGGTCAGCCTGCTCCACGGCAGTTTCCAGCAGGCGGCCGTTGCCCATCACGCCGCCGATGCTAATCGAAATTTGCAGATTCGTGTACCCCGGCACAGGCGTATTGTGCACCGCCTCGCTCACTTGCAGCAGGCGGCTGTACAGGCGGTCAGCGGGGATGCCGGGCATAACCAGCAGGAACTCGTCTCCGCCCAGGCGCACCAGCAGATCGCCGCTCGCGGTATGCAGCTTAACGGACTGCGCCATCGTCTCCAGCACAACATCGCCCGCGCGATGCCCGAAAACATCATTATAAAGTTTGAAGTTATCCACATCAATCATGGCAATGCCCGCCTCATAGACGGTTTTGCACATGTGTTCCTCGTAATAGCAGCGGTTGAGCGTCCCCGTGAGCGCATCGTGGTACAGCTTGTCCTCATAACTGGACAGGCGATTGGCAAGCTTCTCGCCCGACTCGGCGTCAATCATCATGTCGTCGTCAAGTTTCTGCACCAGTTCCAGCACATAGCGCCCGCCCTCGACATGCAGGTAACGCGCTGTCACCTGATAGACATTCGGATCATCATATTCGAGCTTGATTTTCTTGCATTTCTCCATGTACGCCCGGAGAACGATGCAGTTTCGGCATCCCTGCGATGTCATCCGCCCATCCCGGCAGGGGCAGGCGCGTGAAGCCGGATTGTGCTTGCGCGCTTCAATTGTACGCAAGATATCTGCCTCGCTGATGAGGCGAACCGCGGTAAAGTTCTTGCGGTAAATGGCCAGCTCCTTCTCCATTTCCTGCATGGTAATCATCGGCTTGTCCTACTTTCCATCGGGCGGTGTGAAACCAGAGGTTGCAAAATTGGCAGACAAAATTCCCCCCCCCCGATAATTTTGCGTCGGAGGGCATTTCGCATCTGCCAAATTCGGTTCTTAGTGACACTTCAGCCATTCTTATACATTGGCAGGTGGACAAACTGCACCTTTGCAATCAGAGACCTATACCAATGTATATTGTCCATTATACACTACTTTCGGATGGTGTCAAGTAGGTTACTTGTCATCATTACAGCATTACTTCCCTGTTTTCGGGCGTTTTGTACATTTTTTTCGGCTAAATGCGCCATTTTTTCGTATTTTTTACGAAAGCTTTTGTTGTTTTTCACCAAAGATATCGTTTTCGGAGGATTTTTACCCGTTTTTTGCATTTTTCGTCACATTTCGGTCGAAATAGTCCAGCAGCGATGCATATAGGCATTCGCGTCCCTGCGGAAAGACGTCGCGACTGCGCCGGATGAAGTCCTTCACATCCTGCCGGCGCGTATGCCCATCGGCAGGGCATGGATTCTTGACGACAGGCAGATTCTCCCTCCGCGCAAAGCCAATCACGTCGCGCTCCTTGACCATGAGCATGGGGCGAAGGACTTGCAGGTTCGTGCGGTCGAGGTGCGTCACGGGCGGGAAGCAGTCGTAGTGCCCCTCCAGCATTAGGTTCATCAGGCTCGTTTCGATGAAGTCGTCCTGATGGTGCGCATACGCGATTTTATTGCATCCCAGCGCCATTGCCTTGTCGTTGAGCGCGCCGCGCCGGAGCTTGGCGCACAGGCTGCACGGGTGCTTCTCCTTGCGGATTTCAAACACAATCTGGTACACCTTTGCATCCACGAAATAGAACGGCACGTCTAATCCTTCGCAGAACCGCCGCATCGTCTCCACGTCTGCCTCGCTGCCCGGCGCACCGCTGCCGACGTGAATCGCGCACAGCCCGTACGGCACGGGATAGAACCGCTGGAGGTGCTTTAGGCCCATCAGCAGCGTCAAGCTATCCTTGCCGCCGGACAGTCCGACCGCGATTTTATCCCCCGCCGACACCATATCGTAGCGCTGCATACACTGGCGCAGCAGACTCATCAGGCGCTGCAAATCCATTGCCATTCAGCATTCCTCCAGCGTCTTTTCGAGTGTACGGCGCGCCGACACCGCGTTCTGCGGATTTGTGTTCTCCAGCGTCATCGGCAGATTCCGGCGCTTCGCGAGCTGCATCAGCGGGCGGTAATCCATCTGCCCCAGCCCCGGCGCAATCGACAGCAGCCCATCAAACATGTTGACATTCGCGATATTCTGCCGCGCCCACGCGCACTCGTCCGTACCATCGGGCAGGAAATCCTTGATGTGCAGCAACTCGGCGGAATCCCCCAGACGCGCAACCGCATCCGTTACGACTTCTTGCGCCTGATGGACGTTCTCGCGGTCGAGCAGGTTCACCGCGTCAAGAATAACCCGCAGGTTTTCGGAGTGCACCTCCGCCAGCACCCGCTGACACCTTTCCGCCGTGCAGACGATGTGCCGCGTGACCGGCTCGATAGCAAGCATCATGCCCTCTTCCTCCGCCCAGCGGACAACAGGCTTCACGCGCTCAATAAACAGGCGCAGACTCTCCTCCGTCCGGCACTCCGGGCAGGATTTGTAACCGATATTGGGCGCGCCGGTTTCCGTGCCGACCATCAGCGCGCCGATTTTTTTGCCAAACCGCAAATGCGCACGATAATTCATCAGCGTGCGCTCGTGCGCCGACAAATCGGGGCTGCACAGGTTCAAATAACACCCCAGCAGCACGCACCGCTGATTGTACTTCTCCAGCAGCCCGCGCACCTCATCCGCCAGCGCGTCCGTCAGCAGCTCCGGCGCATCCGCCATCTTAAACCCCGGCACGACCTTGCTCATCGCGATATGAACACAGGAAAACCCCTGCTCCCTTGCGTTACGCAGGTGTTCCTCCAAATTACTCCCCGCCGTATCATGCAGCCGAATTCCGATTTCCATGTGGATGCCCCCTTTACAAGGACAGTATACCGCATTTTTCGGGGGAACGCAAGGGGCGAATGAAACGGGACGAATTCCTCCACCTTAGCCCTTACACGCGATTCAAGCGGTGACACTTTCATTCTTCTCCCGCTTGTTTATTGGGGGAACGAGGCGGCTTTCGCCAGACAATCCTCCACATCGCAGCGCTTCTCCCCGTCCAGCGAATTGCGAACGCTTTCCAAGCACGCCCGCATCTCCCGAATCAGCTGCACAGCCGCGTCATAATCTTTCTCCCACGCAATCCGCCGCAAATCCTGCTCCACGCGCATTCGATCGAGCGAACGCTGCAATTGCTCCTTTTCCTCCGCCGCCGACGCCCGCCAAAGCAGCTCCTTCATGCCCTCCAGCATTTTCAGCACGCACGGTTCCGCCATCATCTGGGACGCGGCGCGGTTCTCTGCCTCATCAGTCGGATTCTTCCCCTGCGCGGGCGCAGCAACGCCCTCTGCCAGCAATTCCTGCCGCACCTGCGCAATCATCTCCGGATGATGCTTCAAAATCGCGCGATACTTATTCTGATAGCGCAGCATCCGGCTGTGGTCGCCGTCTGCCATCCGCATAACACACGCGCGGACGCTCATGCCCTGCCCGCAGCCCGTCAGCACCTGACGCAAGAGATCATGCGTCTCCGCCTCCGTGAAGGGAATGAATGCCTGTACGCGCGGTGTATTCTGCTCCTGATTCCGCAAACAGGCGTAATAGTAGTTGCGAATGCTGTTGGGCTTGCGTCCCAAGTCCACGGATAAGTCCTCGAACACTTGCCGAAGCGGTGCGCCGCTGCCCCGCGCCTCCTGCACAGCGGAAAACAGGCGGGATGTCTCCTGTTCCTGCCAACCGACACATTTGCGTTCTTCCATGCGTCTTTCCTCTCTTTCCTGCATCCTTTCCGGGTGCGTATTCCTATCATATCCCGGCGCATATGCGTTCATGCACAAAATGCGTACACAAAAAAGGCGCTCCGAGCCATTTTCGCCCGAAACGCCCAATTTCACGATTTGCTTTTCCTTCTCTCCGCCCACTGGAACAGCGCCGGATACAGCACAATCGCGAACAGCATCAGCCCGAACATCTCTGCAAAGCCCAGCCAGTGCGCATCCAGCAGCAGATTACCCGCCGCCTTCATTCCCTTCCGCACCGCCAGCAGCAGCGCTACGCCAACCACGCCGCGAATCATGCGCGCCTTGCCCGCACCTTTCGCATCAAAACCGACAAAGTGCCTTTCCAGCACCCAGCCAAGGCAGAAGCCCATCATCGCCCCCGCCGCCTTGTAGCAGTCCGTCACCATGTCCCACGGGTCAACCAGCAGCGTTCCGTCCGGCAGCACATCCATCGGATACGGCTTCACGCTGGTGTAAATCAGCATCGCGGCAGACAGGATGATGCCGATAGTTGCCAGCAGCCAGTCGCGGTTCTTGCCGCCGTCCGCCCAGTCCAGCAAGTATTTTGACGGCAGCAGCACGACCAGCGCAATCATCATCCCAACCAGCACGTCCTGCGGCGTGTGCGCGCCGAGCCAGTTGCGGGCAAACGCCGTCAGCAGCGTCAGCAGCACGCACGGCAGAATCCACCATTTGCTGTACTTTTTCAGGTACGCCGCGATGTTGCCGTAAAAAGACGCTGCCAGTGTCGCATGTCCGCTGGGGAACGAGTAGCCTGTTGCCGTTGCCGCCGCTTCCGGAGCGATTTGCAGCCGCGCATCCTGCTTCCACGGGCGATAGACGCACGCGATATTCTTGATGAGCTGCGTCACCATCGTTGCACCCGCGAAGCACAGCCCCATCCGCTGCCCGGTGCGCTTGTCGATGCACCAGTAGAATACGACGATAATGACAACCGGCAGCGACCCGGCGGTAAATTCCGAAATGAAGAGCAGCAAGCTGTTGATGAAGTTCGGCGCTTCCGCCCGGAGGTTCTGCAAAAACAGCAGATATTCAAAATCCAACGTTGTTTGACTCCTTTGTTACTTAATGACGCTCATGTCCAGCGCCATCTTCGCCCATGCGTCCGAAGCGCCGCTTGCGCCCGTGACTTCCGTGCCGGGCTGGTAATCCGGCGTGGTGTACCAGCCGCAGAAGGTCATGTGCGGGTAGGTCGGGGCATCCGGCAAATCCGCCTGATGAATCGCGCTGCCGTTCACATGGTAGGTCGTCAGCGCCGTCGCCATGCCCTCCACCTTGATGCGGTAAGCGGTAATCTTCCCGTTCGTCGCGATGACATAACAATTTTGCAGCTGTGCAGGGTTATCAACGCCGTTTTTGCGCATTTCCGCCAGCAGGATTTCGCTCGTGAACCACGCGGTCTTCGTGCCGTCCGCGTTCTGTTCGACGTTCGCCGCATCCACCGGAATCCACCAGACGCTCTTCTCCGCGCTGTCCAGCACGATTTTAGGCGTACCCGCGCCGGAATAGCGAATGCCAATGCGCGCGCCGTCCGCGAACCACTCCATTTTCGCTTCGAGCTGGATGTAGGAGGAATCCCATTCCTTCTGGCTCGTCAAGCCGTCGGCGTTCGCCCAGAGGATGCTCTCGTCCGCCTCCGCGCGCACTTCCGTCAGCGCACTGCCCCATGCCGTGCTGTTCTTGCCTTCCCACAGCGCGTCCAGCACCTGCGGGTACACCACGCTCGTCGCCTGACTGCGCAGCTTCGGATTCACCGCGCGGCGAATCCAGGCGTGGCACTCACCGCCGGACGTCTGATTATTCCCATTGTCCCAGATGACAATCGGCACGCCGTAGCGCTGGGCATTCTGCGCGACACAGTACGCCCACTTCGCGCGCTCGTCGTGATTGCCATTCGTGTTCGTCGCACCCGTTTCGCCCATCACGACCGGAATCCCCCGGTCAAGGAAGGTTTCCTTGATGTTCTCGAACACGCGGTTGATTTTCGCGCCATCCTTCTCCGGTTCGAACGTCGTCTGCGTATCCTGCAGGCAGAAGGTCTGCGGATCATACGAATGCACAGACACGATGATGTTTGCCGCCGCCTCGCCATCCACCGTCGGCAGGGCAATCGCCGCCGTGCCCGCCGGGGAGCTGGTCGCCGCGTAGCCCGGAATCATCAGGCAGCGCTCGGCGTTGCAGCCCTTGGCGTCCTTGCGGATGGTGTTCACGAACACTTGGTTGAGGTAGTTGACGGCAGCGTAGCACGCCGCGTTGCCGCTCCACTCATAGTTCGTACCCTGCGCGCGCGGCTCGTTCATGCCCTCGAAAATCACATGCTGGTCAAAGTCGGCGAAGGTGTCCGCAATCTGCCGCCACATTGCCGTCAGCTGCTCGCCGATTTTCTCCGCGTCCGCCGCGAAATTCGGCTCGTTAATCCACGCTTCGTGGTGCACATTGAGGATGACGAACAAGTCCGCCTCTCGCGCCCATTCGACCACTTCATGGACATGCTGGAGGAAGTCCTCGCGGATGGTGTACGTCCCATCGTCCGAGGTATAGCGGTACCAAGTCACGGGAATGCGGATGGTGTCAAAGCCCGCTTCCTTCACGCGCACCATCAGTTCCGGGGTGATTTTCGCGTTCCCCCACGACTGCTCCTGCGCGGTCACATCCGCGGTATTGCCGCCGGTTGCGTCCAGCGTATTGCCCAGATTCCACCCGAAACCCATCATCTCAACGATTTCCGTCGCTGTTTTGCCTGTCAGCATGGTTGATTCCTCCTCGGCGGCTGCCGGAAGCACCGGCAGCAGCATGGTCAAGAATAGCGCAATCCATTTTCGCATGTTTTGCATGAATTTTCCTCCTATTGCTTATAGGATTGGATTGTTACGCAGGGATTTCGCTCCTTCGGGAGCGACCAAAGGGCTTTCCGATCGCCCTTTGGAAACCTTCGGCGCCCCTTCGGATGTTACAGGTCTGTTATGTTAGTTTTTTAGTTTGTGTGCTTTTGGTTGTTGAGAAATTGCCTTACCCTTTCGCCGGCGGACGCATTGTCAGACTAATTCTGTTCGTTTTCGCATCCGCTTCCAGCACCCACACAGTCACGATGTCGCCGACTCGGACGACTTCGCTCGGATGATTCACGCGTCGCTGCGCCATCTGGCTGATATGCACCAAGCCGTCGCGGTGAACACCGATGTCCACAAACGCGCCGAAGTCGGTCACGTTGCGCACCGTGCCGCGAAGCTCCATGCCGGGCTGCAAGTCCTTCAAATCCATCACGTCGCTGCGCATCAGCACCTGCGGCAGCTCATCACGCGGGTCGCGGCCGGGGCGGGACAGCTCCGCCGCAATGTCGCGCAGGGTCGGTTCACCCACATTCAACTGCTTCGCCAGCGCCGCGAACCCCTCCGCGTCCGCCAAGGTCAGCAGCTTGCCGACCGCCTCTGCCGGGGTGAGCGAAAAGTGCTTCAAAAGGGCGCGCGCCGCGTCGTAACTCTCCGGGTGAACGCCTGTGTTCTCCATCAAGTCCTTGCCGCCGGGGATACGCAGGAAGCCTGCGCACTGCTCGAAGGCTTTGGGGCCAAGGCGCGGCACTTTCTTCAGCTGCGCACGGGTCGTAAACGCGCCGTTTTCCTCGCGGTACGCCACGATGTTCTTCGCGACGGTCGTGTTGATGCCCGCGACGTAACTCAGCAGCGACACGCTCGCCGTATTCACATCCACACCGACGCTGTTCACACAGTCTTCGACCACGCCGCCCAGCGCCGCGTCCAGTTCCGCTGCTTTCAGGTCATGCTGATACTGTCCTACGCCAATCGCCTTCGGATCGATTTTGACCAGCTCCGCCAGCGGATCCTGCAGCCGCCGCGCAATCGACACCGCCGAACGCAGACTGACATCAAACTGCGGGAACTCCTCCGCCGCAAGCTTCGACGCGGAATACACCGACGCGCCCGCCTCGCTGACGACCATGTATTTGAGCGCGTCGCCCAGCGCCAGCTCCTTCATCACCTCGACGAAGAACTGCTCTGTCTCGCGCCCCGCCGTGCCGTTGCCAATGGCGACGATGCCGACGTGGTGCTTCTGGATCATGCGCTTGACGGTTTCCTTCGCCTGCGCAACCTTGCCGTGGCTGGGCAGCGGGAAAATGACGCCCGTATCCAGCACACGCCCGGTTTCGTCCACAACCGCGACCTTGCAGCCCGTGCGGATGCCGGGGTCAAGCCCCATCGCGACCTTCCCGCGCACCGGCGGCTGCATCAGCAGCGGGCGCAGGTTCAGCGCGAACACGCGAATCGCCGCCGCACTCGCCTTGTCGGTCAACTCCGCGCGCAGTTCCGTGTCCAGCGACGGCGCAATCAGCCGCGTATACGCGTCGTCGCACGCCTGCGCGACGTACTTGCACGCCGGGCTGCCCGTCTGCTGCACAAAGCCATAGCGCACGAGCTGCTGCGCCTTCTCCTTGTCCACGTCCAGCGCGACTTTGAGGAAGCCCTCCTTCTCCCCGCGGTTCATCGCCAGCACCCGGTGCGACGGCATCAGGCGCAGCGGCTCACGGTGGTCGTAGTACATGCGGTAGGTGCTGTCCTCGTCTTTCGCCGCGGCCGTCGCGACCATCGCCGTTTGATGGTAGTACGTTTTGAGCTTCGTGCGGACGGCGGCATCGTCGCTGACGACCTCGGCGATGATATCCATCGCGCCTTGCAGGGCATCCTCCGCCGTTTCGACGCCCTTCTCCGCGTTCACATAGCGCAGGGCGATGGTTTCCGGCGCCATCATGTTCCGCTGCTGGAGCATCAGCGCGTTCGCGAGCGGCTCCAGCCCCTTCTCCTTGGCAATCGACGCGCGGGTACGGCGCTTCGGGCGGTACGGGCGATAAATATCCTCCAATTGCGCCAATGTCGCGGCAGCATCGAGGTCGCTTTGCAGCTTCTCCGTCCAGACATCTAACTTTTGCAGGCTTTCACTGATTTCCTGCCGACGCGCTTCGAGCGCCCGCAGCGCCGTCAGCCGTTCGCTGATTTCACGCAGCTTCTGGTCATCCAGCGACCCGTGCTGTTCCTTGCGGTAGCGCGCGATAAACGGCAGCGTGCAGCCCTCGTCAAGCAGGCGAATGACGGCGTCGATTTGCCACGGGGCGGTTTGGAACTCCTGACAGAGCGTTTGTGTGATAGTCATGTCCTCACCTCAAATAATGATGCCTTCCAAATGATCCACCTCATGCTGAATCACCTGCGCGGTGAAACCAGAGAACCGCTGCACATGCCGCTGCAGCTGCTCATCCTGATATTCCATCAAAATCTGCTGATACCGCAAACACGAGCGCTCGCCGTCCAGAGACAAGCACCCCTCCTGCGCTGCGAAGGGAATCTGGCGATCCGTGATGACCGGGTTGAGCATCACCAGCACGGTTTTCCCCGCCATCACCGCAATGATGCGCTTGCGGACGCCAATCATGTTCGCCGCCATGCCGACGCACTCGTGCGCATGGGCACGCAGGGTATCCGCGAGGTCACGCGCAACGGGCAGATCCTCCGCCGTCGCCATCTGGCTCTTGCAGGACAGGAACATCACATCTCTCACAATCGGCTGAATCATTGCTTCTTCACCACCACGCCGCCAGTTTTCCAGATGCTTCTTTCGGGCACTTCACCACGCACGCAGCTCAGCGGGTAGATTTGGCTCTCCCGCCCGATAACCGTGCCGGGGTTCAGCACGCTGTTGCAGCCGACTTCCACATAGTCGCCAAGCATTGCGCCCATTTTCTTCAAGCCGGTTGCCATGCTTTCGCCTGCGCCGCGAACCGTCACCAGCGTCTTGTCGCTCTTCACGTTGCTGGTAATCGACCCCGCCCCCATGTGGCTGCAATAACCGAGGATGCTGTCGCCGACGTAGTTGTAGTGCGGCGTCTGTACATGGTCGAAAAGAATCACGTTCTTCAGCTCCACAGAGTTGCCGACCACGCAGTCTGCCCCCACCAGCGCACTGCCGCGGATGAACGCGCAATGCCGCACTTCCGTCCGCGCGCCGATGATGCAGGGCGCACCCAGATACGCCGTCGGCGCAACCGTCGCGGTTTTGTGCACCCAGACATGCTCGCTGACTTCGGTGTATTCCGCCGGGTCAAGCGCCGCGCCGATACGCAGGATTTCCGCCTTGATGCCCACAAGCGCCTCCCACGGATAGGTAAACTGCCGCAGGTAATCCGCCGCCAAAGTGTGGTTAAGGTCATAAAGCTGTTCGATTGTCAGCATAATCTGCCTCCTATTTATTATGTTGATTGCTTTTTCGTCCTGCGCCGCCGAATCAGCCAGAGCATAAACATCGCCATCAGCAGCCCCGCCAGCGCGCCCGATGAATCCAGCAGCACATCCTGCCACTTGCCCGTGCGCCCGGCAACGAAAAGCTGATGGATTTCGTCCGTCGCGGCATAGAGCGTACATCCCGCCCATGACAGCCAGTGCCAGCGGGCGCGGTAGCTGTCCAGCAGCAGCGTCAGCAGCATTCCCAAGAGCGTGTACTCCAAGAAATGCGCCGTTTTCCGCACGGCAAAATCCACCTGTGCATACAGCTTCCAGTACGCCTGCCCCGTCAGTCCCTGTCGCTGCGCCAGAGAATCCGTAATTGGGCGGGCAATTTTACCGCTGATGCTGCCGGACTGCACGCCTTCCTGTGCCGAGAAACCGAACATCATCAGCAGCAGAGACAGCGTAATCAGCCAGAGGATAGCACGATAAAGGTGTATTTTCCAGTTCAAGGTTGCTTTCCCTTCCTGCGGCGGAAGTTACGCCGCGCTTGTTTATTTCGCGCTCCACCCCGTCAATTCCTGCCGTGTTGCATGGATTTCACGAAAAAAGGGCTGCCCGTTGCAGACAGTCCTTTTGTTGGATTATTTCACGCGCTCGCAGTACACCGCCACGCGTTTTGTGCCGCTGAGGGTGCAGGTCACGAGCGTCAGGTCATAGCCGGAATGGGCAATTTCGTTCGCATCGTTGGGGGAAATCGTGTTTTTCTCCCGCACAACGTAGCGGAAAACGTTATTCTCCATGTCCGTGAAGGTAACGGTTGCGTCCAGCGCCAAGCTGCTCAGCTTACCAAAGTGGTAGGTGTGCGCAATAATAGCGAGGTTGCCCGCGTAGGCGCTGCCGGAATAGCGGCACGGCGACACGCTCAGGTTCTCGTACGACCAGTTGCGCTGCACCGGCACTTTCAGCCCCAGCGACGGAATGGACAGCGTGCCGATGTACTCATGCCCATTGACCTTCTCGCCCGGCATTTCGATTCCCGGCACGCGCTCGTAGAGCTTGCCCGTCGGCGCGGGCGTGGGTGTCGACGTGGGTTCGGGGGATGGTGTCGGTTCAGGCGTTTCGGTCGGTTCGGTTGATTCCGTCGGCATGGGCGTTTCGGTGATTTCCGGCGTGCTCGTCGGATTTGATGTCTGCGCGGCATCCGGCGTGCTCGTCGGCTTCGGTGGATTCGTTGCAGTCCCTGCCGTCGGCGTATTTGTCGGCTTCGGCGGGTTCGTCGCAGTCCCCGCCGTCTGCGCGCTCGTCGGTTTCGGCGAATTCGTCGCCGTCGGCGCGCTCGTCGGCTTCGGCGAATTCGTCGCCGTCCCTGCCTTCGGCGCGCTCGTCGGTTTCGGCGAATTCGTTGCAGTCCCTGCCGTTGGCGCGCTCGTCGGCTTCGGCGGATTCGTTGCAGTCCCTGCCGTCGGCGCACTCGTCGGCTTCGGCGGATTCGTTGTAGTCCCTGCCGTCGGCGCGTTTGTCGGATTCGGCTGGTTTGTCGCAGGATTCACCGTTGCGGGCGCACTCGTCGCAGGGGTGTTCGTGGCGGTTACGTCATCACGCGGAATGTCAGTCGGCAGTGCGTCAGTTACAGCGGGCGTGGATGCTGCCGGGTTATCCGCCGCAGTGGCATCCGCCGTCGGCGCGTCGGTTATCGGCGCATCCGTCGCGGGTGTGTCTGTCGGCATCATCGTCGCGGTGACTACGGGCGGTGCAGCGGTTTGCTGCGATTCCATCTGCCGCTGAATGCGAATCTGCTCCAGCGCCATCAGCGCATCATCCGACTCCTGCTGCGCGCGGCTGGCATCCCACTGGTTATAGCCCACCAGCGCCAGTGCCGCCAAAATCAGCACCAGCCCCAGCGTCATCAGCAAATTGCCCTTACGGTTCTTCATGCTCTTGGCTCCATTTCCGGTGCAGAATCCAGCCAATGACGAACAGAATCATGCCCGCGCCCGCCAGAATCGGTACCGGCCACCACAGCTGCCCCGTTTCGGGAATCGGGGCGGTCGGGGTCGGCGTAACCGTGCGGCGATTGGTAATCACATACACGCCGTTTTCGATGGAATATTCCGGCTCATAGTACACATCAGCCCCCAGAACCTCGTTGAGGGTGTACACATGGTCAGCCGGCAAATCCTTGAAGATATGATGCCAGTTGTTTTCGCTGTTCAGAATCACCGTGTCGATATGCTGACCGTCCTGCATCAGATGAATTTCAATCTGCACAGGGCGATATGTGCCGCGGTTGTCGTCGTCCCACACCTTGACGCACTCAAGGTCAATCAGCGCGGGGGAACGTTCCAGCTTGATGGTGGAGAGGACGTCGTACTGCCACTCGTCGTCCACATTGCGCGTCGGCACAGAGGTCAGGAAGGACTGGAAACTGTACGCCCAGCCGCCGATGATAACCGGCGTGCCGGAAACAAGGTACAGACCGGGGTTGAGTCCCGCGAAGGCAACTCGACCGTTTTCGTCCGTCGTGCCGGTGAAATCAGGCGTTTCGGACGCGGTGAGGGCTTTCATCGCTTCGGACGCAGCTGCCCAGTCCGCCGCGTTCTTCAGCGCGTTAATGTCGATATTCAGGGTGCTGTACGGGCTGCGCAGGGCGAACCGAGCGTCCGCGTCCATGTCCGCCACCTGATACAGCTGGAAGGTCACGCCGGGCAGGTGCGCATCATCCTCGTTGTCATCCGCCTGAATGGCGAACGTCAAGGGGTGCGTCAAATCCACCCGTTCAAAGGCAAGCGCGCAGGGCGCAAGCAGAAGGCAGCACAATGCTGTCAGCAGGACAAGCGCCAGCAGGCGCGAGGGTTTGCGGCTCATCACGACCGCTCAGCTCCTTTCCGCTTCTTGTGTTTCGGGCTGGTTGTTACCAGCATGAGAATGAGGAGAATCAGCAGCATCGGCGCGGCGACAATCGGCGCGACGATGTAGGGGTCAATCACGAGTGCGTCCGCGGAGATGCGCACGGATAGCTGCGCAAGCGACGTTTCGACCCGGTGTCCGCGGACAAGCAGCCGGTGCGAGTTAATGCCGTAGGGTGTGCAGGTGACGAGCGTGCACAAATCCATGCCGTCATAGATTTGCAGTGCGCTGACGTCATGCGGCTCAACAATGAGAATTTGGTCGATTTCATAGGTCAGCACCTTGTCCAGCACGCGGAGGGTGAAGGTATCGCCGTAGGTGAGCTGGTCAAGGTTGGTAAAGAGCTTGGCGGAGGGCAGCCCTCGATGCGCCGAGAAGGCGGAATGCGTCCCCGGTTCGCCAGTCGGCAGGCTTGTGCCCTCAATGTGACCGACGGCGACCTGAAGCACGTTGGCGTTCGTAGAGTGATACAGCGGCAGCGTCACGGCAATCTGCGGGATCTCAATCACCCCGATGATGCCCGAACCGCCGACATTCATCACCGCGTCGTACTCCTCGCGCTCCTCGTCGGTCATGATCAAGCGATCAACGGTGGACTGTGCGCGGAGTTTTTCGTTATAAGCGTTTGCCGCCGCCCAATCCGCCTCGTAATCCTTCTTGGACTCCTGCTCCACCACCGTGTTGTAGGTGGCTACGGCACGCGACTGGTGGAAGGAATTGTAGAAATCCGACACGGACGGGTACAGAAGGAGCGCCAGACCCACAAACAGCACCACAAACAGCAAAATGGTTGTCATATTGCGCTTCATGAGCCGCCTCCTTTCTGCAAACATGCTTCATTTTCCCACTTGGGAATGCCGGGCGGCGGCATTGCGCGCACCGCCCGGCAGGGGTTTCATCAGAACATGGGGATGTTCAACGAATTGCGGGAGAGAAATTAGATTTCGTCCGCTTCGGCCTTGCGGCGAACGATGAGGATGAGCGCCGCGCCCACGAACATCATGCCGCCCAGCACGTAGAAGATGGTCGTGCCGATGCCGCCGGTCTCAGGCAGGGTCGCGCCGGACTTGTTGACGAGCTTGTTGTTCATCGTAGAAGCCGCCGTGAGTTCCATAGCTGCACTTGCACCGCCAGCAGCTTCCTTGTGGTCTGCCGAAATCGTGATGGTGACAGGATCCAGCGGATTATAGGTAGCAGGAACCGTGGTTTCCTTCAGCGTGTACGTGCCGTGATCCAGACCGATGATGTTGAACGTACCATTGGCTTCCGTAATCATTTCATTGTTTGCGACATCCGTATAGGTATCATTCGGCTTCGTGGTGCCTGCGACAACGTAATTGCCAGCGGCATCCTTCCACAGCGGAACAACACGATCATTTTGGTCATAAAGCGTGAAGCCAGCGCCAGCCAGTTCTTTGCCTGCTTCAGCCGTGTTCGCATACTTCGTGTTGTTCACAACATAGGTGAAGAGCCACACATGGTCTTCCGGCGTTTTACCCATGCCATCAGCATTGGGGTTGTTGGAGTATTCCAAATCGACGCTGTTCTTGTTGTCCGTGCTGTTTGCGCTCGCGTTGAAGACCTGCGCTTCTTCGTTCAGATACGCCGTGTAAACAACCTCAACCGTAATCTTGTCCGTAACAAGGATGCTGGTGTTTTCTTTCATCACCTTCTTCAGGTCTTCGATCGTGAGCGTCCAAGACGGCTTATCCTGATTTTCACCAACCTTGCCTGCGCCCTTCTGACCAGGCGTTGCAGTGCAAACATAATCGGTAGCTTTCAGTGCGATGCCGTTCACCTTCACAGAATCAATCTGAACAAAGGTAATGCCCTTGGACATGGTGTCGTTGAAGACCAGCTTGTACGTCGGATAGTCATTATAATCCGCATTGACCGGAATAGTCGCGACCAGACGGAAATTGAAGTTTTCAAACAGCGCGTGGTCGGCACTCTCGCCCCAGCCTTCCGGATTCACTTCTCCGCCGTTCTTTTCGGCATCAGCAACTTCGTCCTGTACCTGCTTGTCCACAGAGGGCTTTTCAGACTTTGCAGTCGCAACGATGTCCTGATCCAGCACCTTTACAATCAGCAGCGTGGCAGCGCCGTCCTTGCCTTCCAGCTTTGCCTGATTGTCCCGCACAAGGTAATAGCCAGGGGTCAGTTTCTGGCTCTTGCCGGGGGCTGCTTTGGTGGAAGAGAACTTATCAACCGGAGTGGAGTCAGCCTTCCAATACTTCGTGATTTCAGCCAGCTTTTCCTGATTCGTGCCCGAAACAGTTTTCAGAGCCTCCAGAACAGCGTCCGGCACAGGATCACCAGTCCTGACCGCAGCAGTGTCGTTCTTGGCGTTTGTGCCCCACTTGACGCTCGTCAGCACTTTTTCACCTGCATTTGTCTCAACATCAGCAGTGAAAATCTGGTACACTTCGTATTCGTGTGTGACATCGTCCTTCGGATTTACCTGAATCGTAAAGCCGGTAGCAGTCGGCGTAGTGCCTTCCGCGCCCGTAGACGGATTTTCCACTTCCGTTGCGCCTGCGACAGTGACCATGCTCAGCACGAGCATCATGGCCAGCAGAATTGCCCAAAACTTTTTCATGGTTTTTCTCCTTTTCGTTGTCGTTTTTCATTCATTGGGAAACGTTTTGCGGGGATTACCGGGGTTGCTTACGTCGGGAGGTCTCCTGACGTATAGCTGCTATGCTTTTTTCATTCCTCCTCCCGTCGTTTTTTTCCCCATGTTTATACAAGGGCTTTCGCCCGCGTATACGGATTGAGAATCCCCCGGAAGGGGGGCTGCCGACTGCTCAGCAGCCTTCCCTCCGGCGTTTGATTTCCTGCCCCAGCAGCAATGCCGCCGCTGCCATCAGCAGCAGACCGCCCGCCGTGTACGGCAGTGTGCCGATGCCGCCCGTCTCGGGCAGCGTGTAGGTAATGGGTGTGTTCGTAATCTGGAAGACGCGATTTTCGCTGTTCGCGGGAATTGGCGCGGTATTCGTGGCGTTCGGGTCGTCCGTCACCAGCTGCCAGCCGCTGCCCACCGGGGTCTGCTCTTTGGCGTAGTAGCGGTAGAGGTTGCCCTCCGCGTCATACGCCGGGAGATTGTACCACTTGTAGCCCCACCAGATGTTCTTGCTGCCTTCCGGCGCGGTGTATTCAACCACTTCGCCAAACTGCCAGCCATCCAGATTCTTCGTGACGACCTTCCCCGCTTCCGCGTCCCAGCCAAGGGTAACGGTCGCGATGGTCTTGTCGCCGTCCGCCGCCGCTTCCGCGGTGGTCTGCTTGAGCGTCAGCGTGATGTCCGGGAGGTTCGCGGGATTCAGCGTGAACTGATTGTCCAGCGACGTCCAGACCTTGCGGGCGCTGACGTCGGTCAGGGTGTTGGTGACGGTGAGTGTCTTGACGTTCAGGTTGATTTCCGGCCGTTCGCCGTTCGTCGGGTCAGAAGCCGAATGAACTTCGTTGCCTTCCGCGTCCACTTCCTTGACGTAGTAGTACCATTCGCCGCTTGCGCCTGTATCCTTGTCGAACCAGTAGCGCGGCAGGCGGGTCAGCGTCAGCGTTGCGGCGTCGGTCGGCGTATTCGTGCCGACCGTCAGCTTCACGGTGCCGTCCGGCAAGAGCGTCGCGTCCATGTTCGCTTCCAGCGTACCCAGCAAGGGCGTGGTGTAGCGTTCCTGGGATAGGGTAAGACCAGCGCCGTCACGCTTTTCGCGCCAGATTTGCAGGTACACGACGGTATTGCGGACATTCAGCGGCAGTTCACTTTCGCTTCCTACGGGGAAATACGCCTGCTTGAACTGTTTGGTGATTTTCAGCTTCGTCGGCGTGTTGGTAATCGTGGCGACGCTGTTGAGGCGAATTTCCGTCTGACCGTCCGGCAGGTTGTTCAGGTAACCCATGCTTTCCACCTCGCGGATGACGAAGGTATCGTCCGCGGTGGAGGTGTAAAAGTCTGAAATGGTGACGCGCCAGGAGGCTGCGCCATCCGCCGTCTTCGGGACGACGCCGGACACATGCACGTAATTCTTGCCGTTGATTGTCACCTTTTCCGCCGTGAGCGTAGCCGGTTCGCAGGTAAACGTGCATGTGTTGTACAAGTCTGGATCGAACAAGTCAAAGAGTTTGCTCTTGCCGGCGCTCTTCCACTGAATTTCCAAGTAGATGTCGCGCTGTTCGCCGTCCTCACCGTATGTGTTCGCATCCGTCCACTGCTTTTCAATGGTGATGCTTCGCGGAATGTTGGTCAGGGTCACGTTGCTGACATTGTCCTTGAACTCAAGGTAGTAGCTGCGGTAGAACCTTTGGCTATTCTGGTATTCGTCAACCAGTACGTCTCCGGAGAACTCGTAACCGTAATTCTTTCCCCATTCGGCTGACACGTCAGGATCTCCGCCGATGGCTTCCGAGACCTTGTAGCGGTACTGAACCAGCTTACCATCCTTATAGCCGTACAAGGGCAGATTGTCAATGGCAGCCTTCCAGCCGTTCTCTTCCGTCAGGTAGACGAAGTACATGACGTTCGACAGATACCAGATTCCGTATGGGTTATCGTCGAGGTAATACTGATCCACCTGAACCTTCACTTTTTTGATCTGATGCGGGTTTTGTTGGTTGCCATTGGCAACCTCCGGCGCCCACTTCTTCTCAATCTCGAGCTTCCCCTTCGGCAGGTTCTGAATCGTTGCGCTTGCGTCCGCGATGGTGACTAAGAAGCTTCCTTCCATTTGTGACGAAGAGGCTTTGAACGCATCCTTTGCCTTGATTGGCTCGCCAGCCGAATTGAGTTCAAGGACGTCGCCCACTTCTTTCGGCCAGTTCTCCGAGAAGGTGTAAACAGGCATCGTACCGTTCACAGGGGCTTCCGTCAGCTCATAGGTGTAAACATGCGCCGTGTAAATAGAGCCGTCCGGATTATACTCAACATCGTACGCTTGCAGCGGTTGCGTTGTCGTCCAGTTTCCATTCGCATCCGGCATTATTTCAACGGTATCCGAATTGGGGTCGTAAGTTATCCACCCTTCTGTTTTATCCCATGAATGCGTTGTCTCAGTCAAGTTGAGCGTAACCTTTTCCGGCTTCTCGTTGACATTGACCCATTCTTTCGTCAAATTGAGGTTGAGATTTCCCATTTCATACCCCGGCAGGTTCCTCGCGTGGATGTTCGCCGTTCCGCCGTCTGCAGGCTGGTTCACCGCACCGGTTGTTTTCTTGACAAGCGTAGCGTCGCCTGTGTAGCTCACCTGATACAGATACGGGTTTAGCGCACCATTAATCGTTTCGTACCCCTCTACGATGTAATAGTAGTACGGCTTCTTCTGCGCTTCGCCGTTCTCGTTCACCGTGAAGTAGTACTTCGGCAGGTTGTTGAACTCCCAAACCGGTTCTTCGCCGCCCTCCGTCCAGTTTTTCGTGACGTAGGTGTACTGCTGATCAGCCGTCTTGATGGGATTGCCATTTCTGTCAAAGGTGAGCTGCTTTTTCGCCTGAATCAAGCAGAACGTCAGCTCATCCCTGTCGCGGAAGCGCGCCCAAGTCTTGTCCACCTTGACGTTGAACCGCTCGACGTAGTAGTTCTTTTCGGTCACTTCCGGGAGCGTATCCGTCAGCGGCTGGCGGTAAATGTCCTTGATGTCGGTCAGCGTCTCGTCTGTGAAGTAGTCACCCGGCTGCTGCGGGAAGTCCGCAGGCAAATGCTGCGTGCCGAAGTAGCCGTCAATCGCCGCTTCCGACACCTCGTAGGTGTACGCCCACGCGGATATCACCGTGCCGTCGGCGTTGTATTGCGCATAAACCGACTGCGTTTCGTTCCAGTCAGCCCAAAGCGCCGTGTACGTTGCCGTGGTGTCCAGCTCGATTGTCTTTGTGGTGGGCGTTTCCGCTGTCCAGCCCGTATCCGGGGCGTAGACATGGCGGGTGCGCGTCACGGTAATCCTCGCCTTCGTGCCTTCCGGCGTGGGCTTGTCCGCGGGATTGCCGGAGGCGTCCAGCCACTGCTTCGCCACGTTGAAGCGGTACAGACCTTCCTTCTCGCTCGTCAGCTTGTTGTTCGTCACGGTGACGGTGGTGCTGGTGTTCGCATCGCCCTCCGTCGTCACGAAACCGTCCGCCGGGCTATAGCTGACGCTGAACGGGAGGGTGGCTTCGTTTTGGTACTTGACCTCCTCCACCTTGTAGCGGTAGCTTTGCCTGATGGGCTGATTCTGCTCGTCGAAGCCCGTCACAGCGTACTTCGGGAAAGTGCCGAACACGACCTTGCTTGTGTTCAGGCTGCTGATGCTCATGACCCTCGTGACCGCTTGGAAGCTGTCGTCCGCGACCCACGCGCCGTTCTCCTGCTTTTCGCGGGTCAGGCGGAAGGTCAGCGTATCCTGCATGTTTTCAGGCTTCGCGCCTTCACCCCAGCGCTTCTCGGCTTCGATGGTCAGCTTCGCAATCTCGTAGTTCCGCAGCGTCGCCGTGCCGCGTGCGTTCTGCGCGTCCGCCTTCGGATTGGCGGGATTCCCGTCCGTGAAGTACTCGCTCGGGTTCTGCGGGAGACCGCTGTATGCCAGCTGGCAGTAGAAGCCGCTCGGCACGTTCAGTTCCCGGAGGCTGTAGGTGTAGGCGTGGGCGTTTTGGACAACGCCGTTTTCCATGGCGACCGTGTAGGTTTCCAGCCCCTCGAACTTGGCGCTCCATTTGTTCGCTTCTGCCAGCGTGACCGTGTCGCGGCGTTCCGTGCTGCCCTTCGTCCACGCGCCGTTGACGTAATCCCAGCGCGTCTTGTAGAGCGCGACCTGTACGCCGCCGAATTCCTCGGTAATCGTGTGCTTTGTGCCATCCGGCGCGTACCATTCCTTGGACAGGTCAATGCTGATTTCGCCGTACTTGTCCTCCGGGCGGTAGACGTTGGTCAGCGTCGCCGTGACCGTGCCGGTGGTTTTGCTGGCGTTCGGGTCGATGGTGTAGGTGATGCCGGATGTGGTGTAGCTCGGCACTTTGCCCTCGACGATGTAGTAAATGTAGTAGAGCTTGTTGCCGTTCGCGTCCGCGCCGGTGGATTCCAGCTGCGACCACTGGGTGTGCCAGCCGTTCGCTGCCGTCAGCGTAGCCTCGCGACCGCCGTAAGCGTCGTCCGGGTGCTGGCGAATTTTTGCCCACTGCGCATCGGTGAACTGCGTGACCTGCGTCGGCACTTCGTCAACCGGCGTACCTTCCGGGGTCATCGTGATGCTCACGTTGTTATAGTAGCGACCGTCCTGCCATTTCCCTTCCCAGTTTTTCCACTGCAAGCAGAAAATTACTTTTTTCTGATGCGTCATCTTGGTGGTGTAAACGAACTGTTTTCTCGACGTATCTTGCGGTTCCAAGACCACTTCTTTTCCGTCTACGCGAGCCACAATACGCGCAGCGTTGTCAAGTGCGCCATCAAGCAGGTTCAGCGTTAGCGTAACGTCCTGATTCTCCGGGAACTGCTGCGCAACCTTCGTGCTATTGTTGACCATTTCCGCAGACAGGATGCATTGCGGATTCTGCGTTGCACCCGTGTCCAGCACGTCGGTATACTGTTCCTGCGTCAGCGCATAGCGGCGAAGCATCACGAGGACGCTGGCAGGGCGCGCATTCTCATGGGCGTCGTCGCCGGCCCAGTTCTTCTGCACCTCCATGTCGTGGCGATCCTTGCTGTTCTTCACCTGAATGTTGATGCTCGCAGAGCCGTTGACGGTGTGCGGGCCATCCACCACGCCTTTGATGCCGGAAGCAGTCATGAGCTCCTGCAGCCGACTCTTCGAAATCGTGCCGAAGTTGCCATTGTTGAGACCGTCCGGGTATCTCTCCGGGTGTTCTTCGGTATCGTCCGCTCTCGGAACGATGTGGAAGACGACCAGCGGGCGATCCTCCAGCACGAGGTGGTACGGCTCGACTGCCTTCGTTTCCACCAGCATGTACGCGACGTTCGGGTCGAGCGGACGCTCGTTCAGCTTCTCCGAATTGTATTGGTAAGTAATCATACCGCTTTGATCCGTGTAGACCTTACCATTTTCGCCGCCAACCGCCTCGAACTTGTTGGTTGACGTGTTCCATGCGTAGAGGGTGAACTCCGTCCCCGGCAGCAGCAGCGAGGTGTTCGCACTGTCCACCTTGCGGATGACCAGATTGTTGTGGATGTAGCCGCCGCCCTGACTGAAGTAGTCGTTATTGCTGTTGTTCAGTTCGGTACTTGAGCCGTCTTTTCCTTCAAGGTTTGCGTGGTTTCTCAACGCCGGACTGATGCCCTTGTGGTTCACGTCGTTGAAGTTGTACTCGTTCGTCACCTCAGGCGGCAGCAGAATGTTCTCCTGCGCCGTGTATTCCAGAATCAGCGCCTTGCCGTCCGGAACGGTGACGGTTATGTTCAGGGAACGTTGAGCGGGAACCGTTCCTTTTACCTTCTCACTGTAATTGTAGTTGGAATTACTGAAGACGTTTTCCGTTTCCGTGAACTCCATCTTCCAGAGATACTTCTCTATCTCTGCGCCGCGCAGCAGATGCCCCTTGCCGCTTTCATCAACGTCCAGAATCGGATTGCCGTTTTCATCCTTCAACGCCTCATAGAGCCTGAAGGAACCTTCATCCAACGTCACATTGCGCAGATAAGGATACACGCCAGCCAATCCAAGAACGTCATAGGTCAGCTTATCCGTCAGCGTGAGCGTGCTGGATGCCGGATTCAGCTCCGCGCCGGCCTGGTTGATGTCGATGGTGTAGGTGATTCGCGCCTGCTGGTCGCCGCCCTTGACGCTGTAGCCCTTCTGGACGTTCTTCGCCTCGACCGTCTCTTCCTCGTAGGTCAGCTCGGTGTTCTGCTCCTTGTGATAGAGCGCCGCGTCGTATCTCACGTCCAGCTGGTTGTTCAGCACGCCCAGCGCCAGCTTGCCGTTCACCGCGGTTGCCAGGAAGTCGTCGGCAATCTTGCAGTGAACCTTGACGGTCATATCCGCCTTGCCGTTGAGGACCGTTTCCGGACCGCCGGTATTCTCATTCGGCTTCATGGAGATGTTGATTCTCTGCTGCTGCTGTGCGCCTTCGCCCACCGTCGTCAAATCAGCCTTGATGGAAATGCGCTGCTCGCCCCACTCGTTGCTGACCTCATAGCCATCCGGAATCGTACCGGCATTGTCCAGCTTCTTATTGACAACGGTCATCTTCGTGCTGTCCGTTTCGCTAAGAATCAGCCTCGAGCCGCCGTATTCGATGTAATCCACCACAATGTGCGGCGGGAGCGTTTCGGTCAGGGTGATTTCGTCGTGCGCCACGCCATCATTGCGCAGGAGGATGGTCCAGTACAGCTCGTTCTCATGGATGATCTGTCCGTTCAAATCGCCAACGCCATGGTTGCCGAACTTCTTCTCCACCAGGTCATTCGGGGCAGCCTTGTACCACGCGTCTCCGTTTTTGCCCGCGTTAACAGCCGTGTTCTTGAAGTCAACCCCGCTCGTGCGGGACTCTTCCAAATAGATGGTCGTCTGATACGGGAGCATAACGCTTGTCGTCGCGTTCACATCCGTATTGGCGTCGTTCAGCACAACGCCTTCGCCCGTCGTTTCAAACCGGAAACCATAGTAGTAGCCTTCCGTCAGCGTCGTTTCCGCAGACACCACCATCGTGCCTTCATTTTTGCCCTGACTGTCGCAGGTCAGCAGCGTAATGGTGTACGGCACATTCTGCGCATCATGCTTTTTCACAACATCGAGGTCTTTGATGGCGTTGAGCAATGTCTGCGCCTGAGCCGCCGTCATGTAGTGCTGCATGATTTCTATTCCGTTTTTCCATTCCACCTTCTTGTCAAGCGTATCGCCGAAGTTCAGCTTATACTGAACATCCTTCGTCGCCGGGAAGGTGTACGTCGCGTTCCACGCTACCGGATACAGACCATCGGTGTATTCGCCGTTCTTCGTCGGATCCGCCGGCATACTCGCGTCAACCGACTTCACCACATTGTAACGCTTGTCCTGCCCTACATGCGCGGTGCTTGTCTTTTGTTCGCCGTCGAATTCCGCCGTGTTTGTAATCTGTTGATCCTGCGCGGTTGCTTCCACCGGCGTTTTGTATTGGATTACGATCTTAGCGTCGGTGTCCTTGAATTTCAGCTGCGGTTTGCCGTCCACGCCGGTTTCCACGGTGAAGTAATCCGTGTAGTTTTCAGGGGTGATAGGCGTGTTATTCGCCGTGATTTGCGACACATAGCCCTTGCCGTCCGTCTTCGAAAACAGCAGACTGCCGTTTTCGTCCACAAGCTGGTCGAACATCGTGTCCGTCAGCGTCTTGTCCTTGATGTTGAAACGGTTTTCGTTGACGGTGAGCGTCCACTGAATGCAGCCCTCATTGGTGTTGTACCAGCTGCTCTTTTGCAGCTTTTTAATCTGAACGTCAGTAGGGTTGCTGTTAGAGGAATTCTGGGAATGATCCCACTTTCCGCCACTCTGCGCAGTGAAAGTATTTGTCAGCTGATCGTATTCACCGGTCATTCCGTCCTTGTCGAACGTGTATTCATACTTAATTTCGTATGTTTCATTTGCCGAAAGCGGCGGCAGCACATAGTCCGTCGTCATGGTATAGACCTTGCCGCTTTCGTCCGTCGTGTTCGCATAAACGTAGTGAATGTGCGTTCCCGTCGTACCGCAGGCGCATGTACCGTCCGTCTTGATTTCTGTCGAAGCAGAGTCAACAGCCGGCACCTGACTCCAGTTAGAGTGTACTTTAACCTCCGTGACGGTCATGTTTGTCAGGGCAATTTGCTTATTCACCGCCGTCATGACGTCTCGAGCAGTCGCGTTCTTGCCGTTCGTGCCCTTTGTGGATTCGATTTTGACGGTATACTCAATCGTTCCTTTTTCCCAGTTGACATTAGCCCCGCTTTTCCAAGTTCTCAAATCGCTGAGGATGGAGTTGTTGCCCCTGTCGATGTCCTCCCACTTCACAGTGGTCGATGCGCCGCCGAACTTGATGGTCAGGTCGTCGTTGCCCAGATCCTTAACATCGTCCTTGCGGATTTCGGCGCTCATCTTCATGGTGCCGGTGCGGTCGTCATGGCTGGGGTTGTTCCGGACAAAGTCCATATACTCGTCGGTGAACCACATTTCAACTTGTTTCGTTGTGGGATTATACTGGAACTTAAACGCCGGCTTTTCATTGCTGAATTTGGCGTCCGTGCCCGACCAGACAGAAGTGCTGTCCGTTTTGAAATGCGTATTCTCTGCCGGAATAATAATCTTGTTGCCTTCGCCATGGCGCAGAATAGCTTCATCCGAAATCTTGAAGTCCGCCGCGAAGCTATAGTTGTACGCATTGGCATTTTCCGGAAGTATAATGTTCGATACCGTAATATTGGTAATCTGTATGCCGCTCTCGCTGACGGCAGGCGGTTCGTTCGCCATCATCAGGAAGCCCGGGTCGAGTCCAAGCGACGGCATCATCATGTCGTCCGGCTTCGCGGCATCAGCGTCCATCGACGGAATCACCGTAAGCGCAGGTGTCGGGGACGGCTCGTCCATCGGGGCAGCCGTTTCGGCGGCGTTTTCCGTCGGCGCGGGCGTTACAGTCGGCGCAAGCGTCGGTTCTTCCGTAGGCGCGGGCGTTGCCGTGGGCGCTTCCGTGGGCGTTGACGTTGCTTCGGGGGCTGCCGTCGGCTCAGCTGTCGCTTCGGGGGCTGCCGTCGGCTCATCCGTCACTTCGGGAGCAGCCGTCGGCTCAGCTGTCGCTTCGGGAGCTGCCGTTGGCTCGGCCGTCACTTCGGGAGTTGCCGTCGGCTCATCCGTCACTTCGGGCGCTGCCGTTGGCTCAGCTGTCGCTTCGGGGGCTGCCGTCGGCTCATCCGTCACTTCGGGAGCTGCCGTCGCATCGGGGTTCGGGGTCGGGTCATAGTAGCAATCCGCCGTGTGCGTGTGCTCTTCTTTGCCGCAGATATAGTGGCGTTCGTAGCAGTCCGCCGTGTGATGATGGCCGGAATCCTCCGCCGTCACCGTCACAATGCATTCATTTGTATGCTGATGCCGCAGCACCTGAATGTAGCCGCAAGTGTAGTAGCCGGTTTTCGCATCGACGCAGGACGCGGAATGCGTGTGTACTTTCGCCGGGTCGGGATAGAGCTTGCATTTCAGGTCGCCGCGCACCATCTCGTAGCAGGAATCATCATGCGTGTGTGCGCCTTCGCCCTCAAGCAGACCGCAAGTCGGTTCTTCCGTCGTCGGATAGCAGGCATCCGTGTGGTGATGCGCGCCCTCGCCTTCCGTCAGGCCGCAGGTGTACGTCCGGGTCACTTCGTAGCAGCTGTCATCATGGACATGCGGCATGTCGGAGTTCGTCGCAACGTCCTCGGTGCAAATCAGCGTGCGTGTTTCCGTCACGCAATCCGCCGTGTGCTGGTGCCCTTCACTCTCAAACAGACCGCAAGTCGGTTCTTTCGCCCGATAGCACGCATCCGTGTGGATGTGCCCCTCGCTTTCCGGCAGCGTGCAGATCAGCTGTTTCTCCCAGTTGTAGCAGGCATCCGTGTGCTTGTGCATCGGATGCTCCTCCAGTGTGCAGATAAGAACGCCGTTGCTATCGTAGCACTTCTCGTCATGCTCGTGGATGTAGCCATCCCAGTAGCCGCAGCTGAGTTCGCCCTGCGCATTATAGCAATCGGAGGAATGGTGGTGCGGCTCAAAGCTGCAGCGCATAATATCGGTAAAGACTGTCTCCGCCTCGCGCTCGGAAATCAGGCAGGTCAGCTCGTCCACATAGCAGTCCGCCGTGTGGGTATGCTCCTCCAGCCCGCAGTACGTCTCCGCCGCCATCGTCAGGCCCGGCATCATCAGCACATAAGACGTGCAGATGGCGACAACGAGTGCCAGCGCCGTGACCGTCTTGAGCAGACGTATCCGGCGCTTCCGCTGCGCAACGTATTTTTCTGCTAATTCCATGAGTTTGCGGTTCATGTCAGCATCCTCCGATTCTGGAACCTGTGTTCCTCTTCTTGCTGTATTGTACTTACGTTATTGCAGGAATCCAATGCGGTTCAGCGGCCAAATGCGGAGCGTTACGCGCCCCATAATCTGCTCTTCGGACACTGGGCCGACCAGTGTGCTTCGGCTGTCGCGCGAGGTGGAGCGGTGATCACCCAGAACAAAATACCGCCCGTCCGGCACTTGGTACGGCAGCGTGATGGAGCAGTCGCCCAGCGCACGGTCGGTGATGTACGGCTCATCAAGCAGTTCGCCATTGATGTAGACGTTGCCGCTTCCGTCGATGTTGACCCACTCGCCCGGCAGGCCGATAACGCGCTTAATCAGCACCTTATTGTTGTAGTAAAAAGCGATAATATCGCCGCGCTGCGGATTTGACCCGCGCACGACCATTGTGATTTCACCCTGCCCGACCACCGGCGTCATTGACGTGCCGGTGATTTGCAGGATGGGCATGACCATGGTTGCAATCAGCACCGCAACCGCCGCCACCACCAGCAGCGTATAGAGCGTGCTGCGCAGGGCGCGGTTGTAGCTGTGCTTGCGCTTTTCATGCTTCAGTTCCGTTTCCAATTGTGCGGATGTGGGGTTCATTTCCCGCAGCAGGTGGGCGCGTTCCGCCGCTTCCTGCGTGTCGTTGAGCAATTGTTTGCCCGTTTTCTGCTGATTCTTGTCTTCTGACACCTGCGCGCCCTCCCTTCTGCCATGTTTCTTTACTGCTGATTGGCGGCTTTCTTTGCGCGCGCGAGGATTTCCTGCGCTTGGCTTTCTGCCGCGCTGATTTTCTCCTGGCACAGCCGCTCGACGTTCTGCTGATACTGTTCCGCGGCCTTCTGCGCCGCCTCAAACACGCCGTTTAACTTCAGCGACGCTTCCGCAATCGAGCCGCACGTTTCCAGCTGCAGCTGCTGACTTTGCAGCGCCGCTTCTGCCGCATTCAGCCGCTGCTCCAGTGCTTCAAATTCCCGTGCCTGTTCCAGCAGCAGTTCCAGCAGCTCCGCGCGTCCCAGCTTCCGCAGTTCCTTCTCTGTCACAGTTCACGTCTCCTTCATGTGTAACTCATTTATTGTTTCTCGATATGTAATTCGCCAGATTTCCGGCAAATCACAGTTCAAGTTCTTACATGGTTTATTATACCATCAAATCTTCAACTGTCAAGTCGGAAAAATAACATTTATTATGCTCATTTGGTGCATTTTTGTGTGTTTTGCCATACTTTCGTGTGGCAATTTTGTCATCTTCATCTGTTAACGGCCTGTTAGTTTCCTAGGTATTGTTATTTTAATGTTAAAACTATCGCATCGGGAATATTCCTGTTCTGTTGCCCCCTTCGATTTTTCGTAATTTTCGTTCAGCGCGTGCAAATTTTCGACCGCTTTTTTCTTTGTTTTCACGCCATTCGTTCGTCTTTTTCAATGTAACATTCCAGACTTGGCAAACAAAAAACAGCATAATATTGTTGATTCGCAAAAAAAGCAGGAGCAACCCGCAAATTGTGCTGCTCCTGCCAAATATTCTGTTACCCATTCGGGTTTGCGCTGTCGTCATCCTGGCGATACTGATCTGTACGGCGACGATGGCGCGGCGTTTCCTCTGCCGATTTCGCCACCGGGCGCGCATACGGATTCTCCATCGTCGTCGTGCTCTTCGGCGCGGCAGTGGACGGTGTCTCCTGCGGCTTCGTCAGGGGCTGAATCGGCGTACGATAACCGACTTGCGGTCGGTTTTGCATGTCCTGCGTCTGCGGAACGGGTGTCGCCGGGCGCACCTGCACAGGCGAAACGCCATTGCTCGTCTGCGGACGCTGCTGCGGGGTCGTGTACGCGCCTGTGCGCATCTGCTGCGGCTGACCCGCCTGACGCGCAACCGGACGATCCGCATTGCGCGCTGCCTGTGCGCGGCGCTGTGCCGCCTTCATCGCAACCTCACGCTGTTTCTTCTGGTATTGCATGAAGGCGAATCCGCCGCCGCCCAGCAGCAGCACGACCGCAATCACGATGAAGATAACCAGCCCGCTGTTGCCGCTCTCGTTCACCACAGGGTACGTCGCGGCTGCGGTGGGCAGCGGTTCGAGCGTCGGTGTGGACGAAGCGGAAGGCGTCGGCGTGGCGGTTTCCTGCGCGGTGACAGTTGTGGGCGAAGTCAGCGGGCCGGGCGTTGAAAAGCCCTGCCACGGCACATAGCTGACCGTTGCGCCGCTGCCCTTCCAGTCGTTGATGGTCTTGTCTTCTTCCGGAATCAGACCGCTGGTCGGTTTTGCAGTGGCATTCCCCGTCGTGTTGTTCTGGATGCCCTGAATGTACTCGCTGCTTTGCAGGAACTCTTCCAGCTCCTCCACCGTCATCCAATGGAAGTATCTTCCGTTGACGTAACCTTCTTGGTCATTGTAGCGGATGTGATACCACGTTTCGCCGTCCGTTCCGGTCGTTGTGCCGAGGACAAAGCAGAACGCGTAGTTGTACAGCTTTCTGATACGGCTCGCGTTCATGCTGGGCTGCTGGCGGAAGTTGACCGAGGTCGTCGTGGTCACATAGCCGTAGCTGGAGTAGTTCGTCGGGTCGTAGGGCTGAGGCGTGGTAACAAGCGTGGGTGCGGGCGTGGCGTTCAGGTTGTTCAGGTACGCCTCGATTTCCGCCTGCGTCATGAAGCGGAGCATGTCATAGCGCACATAGCCCCACTGCCCATTATACTGCACGCGGTGCCACGGCATACTGCCCAGATAATCCTGCCCGGAGACGTAGACAACTTCGCCCTGCATCAGGTACGCCTCAATCGCGCTGAAGTCGCCCGCCATCTGCCGCAGCGGCACGTTGTTGCCCACGGCGTAGGCGTAGCCCATCTCCTGTGCGGGAACAGGCGTCAGGTACGGCGTGGGGCTGGGCGTGGGCGTGCTGCGGGACTGATTCCACTGCTGAATGTACACCTGCGCCTGCGCGTCGGTGACGTAGCGGAGGTTCGCGTCCGGCACATAACCGGACGTCCCTTCCAGCGTGGTCACAATGTCCCACATTTCGCCTGCCGTGTTCAGCTGGCTATTCACATACACCAGCACATTCGCCTGCAGCGTCGCCATAACGTAGTTGCCCGTGCCGATGCCGGTGCGCATTTCGGTTTCGCGCGTAGTGACGGCATATCCCTCATACGGCACAGCGGTCGGCGTCGGGGTCGGAGCCTCGGTCGGGGTCTGCGTCGGCGCGGCGGTCGCCACCTGACGATACCAGAAGGCAATATCCGCCGCATCCATGCTCAGCGTGCCGTCTTGGAAAACAGTCAGGGTGATTTGCTCGCTGCCGGGAATCAGCTCATAGCCATCCCGCAAATTCGTCGGCATCGGGCGCAGGGTGTATGTGCCGGGGGCGAGCGTCATCGACTGCGCGTTCGCCACCGGGCTGCCGTAGCTGTCCAGATACTGGATGATGATGGTCGCGTTCTGTGGCACGGCAGTTGGGGTGGCCGTCGGCACTTCCGTTGGAATTTCGGTCGGAATTGCCGTCGGGGTCTCGGTCGGAACCGGCGTATTGGTCGGAATCGGCGTTGCCGTCGGCACAGGCGTTGCGCCGGTGGATGCGGCATACGCGTCGCTTTCCGCCTGCGTCATGATGGTCAGGAATTCGCTCATGATGTAGCCGCTCTGTCCATCCACCATGACGACGCTCCACCGTTCGCCCTTGTCGTTCAGCATTTCGTTGACGACGTAGACGTTCGAGCCATTCGCCAAGCGCTTGATGACCGTGTTGCTCTTGCTGGTCGAAGCCTCGCTGCGGAACGCCACTCGATTGCCGTTGATGGTCGCGTAGCGGTTGACCGGCTGCCCGACGGGAATCGGCGCTTCAGTGGGCGCAGTAGTCGGCGTTTCGGTCGGAATCGGCGTATTCGTGGGCGCTTCGGTCACGGGAACATCCGTCGCAGCGCTTTGAACCGGGCGATAGTAGAACGCCAGCTCTTCCTCCAGCGCTTCCGCGCCTTCAATCAGCAGACGACCATCTTCCGTTACGGTCAGGTCGAACTGCGTCCAGCTGCTTTCCAGCTCGTAGCCAGGGATGGAATCATACGCGGGGGTAACGTGGTACATCCCCGGCACAAGTTCTTTCACCGTCGGGTCGGCAATTTCCACACCCTCGGTGTTGTAGTAGCGGATGGTGACGGTCACGAACTGCTGCGCGGGCGCGGGGGTATCGGTCGGCGCTTCGGTCGCCGGAATGTCCGTTGCAGGCACGTCCGTTGCGGGCGCAGGCGTGTCCGTCGGCGCTTCCGTCGCGGGAACTTCCGTCGGGGTCTGCACCGGGTGGTAGTAGAATCCGACCGCATCCGCCGGAATTTCTTCGCCATCCATGTACAGCGTGCCGTTCGCATCCACCGTCAGGTCAAACTGCGTCAGGGTACTGTCCAGCTCGTAACCGGGGATTTCGCGCTCCGGAATCATCGGATACGTCCCCGGCAGCAGTTCCTTCACCACCGGGTCGGCAATTTCCACGCCGCTCATGTCGAAGTAGTGAATCGCCACCGGCATCGTCTGCGGGGCGGGCGTGTCCGTCGGCGCGGGGGTATCGGTCGGCGCTTCGGTTGCAGGCGCTTCCGTCGTGGGAATATAATAGTAGAAATACACCTCGCTCGGCGTCGCGATACCGCCGGAAACGTTCACTTCCACCGTGCTTTCCGTGCCGGGCATCGGCACATAGCCGTCCGCCATGCCCTGCGGATTCGCCGTCACAAGGTGTGCCCCCTCGCCCAGCGTCAGCGTGTCGTCCATCGCAACAGGCTCGCCCTCGGAATTGAGGTAGTGCACGGGCACGTTCACTTCGGTCGGCTGCGGGTCGGCATAGAAGAAGGACACACTCGCCAAGTCGGTCGTGCCGTCAGGACGCAGCGTGACCGTCTGCGGATTTTCGCTGATGAGGTCGTACCCGCCCACGCGGTCGCTGGCGGTATAGATGTAGTTCACGCCCTCGGTCAGCGTCTGCGACTGCTGATCCAGCAGTGTGCCGTTCTCGTGATAGTAGAACACGTCGATGTTGGATGTTACCGGCTGCGGCGTGGCATAGTGGAACACAACGGGATTCACGCTCGCCGTGCCGCCGTTGTCCACCCACACATGCACCGTGTCCTCACCGACAAGCTGATACCCAGCAGTCATCGCGCTATTGGCGGTGACATAGTTGTCGCCCTGATTCAGCGTCACATACTGCGTGTCCAGAATCGTGCCGTTGTCATCCAGCTGATACAGCACGGTCACTTCCGCCTGAATGACGGGCGGCTCGGTCGGGGCTTCGGTTGGCACTTCCGTCGGCGCTTCGGTCGGCTGCTCCGGCACGGCGTAGACAAAGCGCACCTCGCTCGGCGACGCGTTGCCCATGCTATCCACAAACACATCCACCACGCCGGACGCAGGTTTGACAAGCAGATAATCCCACGGCACAACGCTGGAATTGGCGTACACTTGGGTAGTCGCGTTCGTCAGGCAGCTTGCGTACTGGAAATCCAGCTGCTGGCCATCCTCCGTCACATAGTACACCGGCACGTTGACACTCTCCTGCGCGGGCGTTTCAGGCATCCCCTGCGACGAGAGGTACAACGGGAACATCCCTTCATAGACGCTGTTGCAGTAATAATCCACTTCATACGAATACATCGGGTCAAGGGCGGTCGCATCCTGCGTCCACATGATTTCCGACGCATAATCTTTCAAGTAGAAGGTATACGCCGGGTCAGACGATACAACCTGCACCTGAACCGTGCTGAAAAGGGCGGACGCATCCAGCGTCGCCCAATACGCATGTTCCGCGCTGTCAGGCACGGGGAACGCCTGCGTTGTCTGCTGCTGACCCTGCGAATCCGTCCAAATGACGGACACGACGACGTCCTCCCAGCGATCCAGCGCCAGCGCCGGAACCATCGCGGTTGTCATCAGCAGCGCCGCCACCATCAGCACAGACAGCAGACGGCCAAGACCTTTGACGCCGGATTTTCTCATGTTGGGTTTCCTCCTTGCTCCTGCCCTTTGCGGGCCTGATGCCATTCTATTATACCGCAGCGGCGCGGTTTGTCAATCTTCCGCACCCTGCCGCATTTTTCCTTGCGATTCGCAGGATTTTTTGCGTCTCTTGTCGAATCACTATGGCGAAAATCATCCTATTATTGAGGAGGACATTGACCATGATGGACGACAAGCAGCTGACGGAAGAGTATTTGGATGGGAAAGTCGTTTTCCCCGGCAAGATTATCCGTGTTGAGCATTGGCATGTGCGCCTGCCCAACGGCGAAACTGCCCTGCGCGAGGTGGCGTGCCATCCGGGCGCGGCGGGCATTGTCGCGCTGGATGATGACGGGAACGTGATTCTCGTCCGCCAGCACCGCATCGCCGTTGGCCGCTTGACGCTGGAAATTCCGGCGGGCAAGCTCGATGGGGTGGATGAAGACCCGTTCGTCTGCGCCCAGCGCGAGCTGAGCGAGGAAACCGGGCTGACCGCCGACCACTGGCGCAAGCTGACCGTGCTGGAGACGACCCCCGGCTTCTGCAACGAGCGCATCCACCTCTACATGGCGACGGGGCTGCACGCTGGAAAGACGCATCCGGATGAGGATGAGTTCGTCTGCACACTGCGGATGCCGCTTTCTGACGCGGTACAGAAGGTGATGGACGGCACGTTCCGCGACGGCAAGACCGCGCTGGCGCTCCTGATGGTACAGCAGCTGCTGTCCGCCCCCTGCAAACAATAAACGTGCGAAACGCGCGTTCTGTTCCATCCACGCTTATTGTAACAAATATTTCATCAAATTGCAATCGTGTGGACGGATTTTTGCGCGTTTTTTCGGAAAATTTCGCTGACGGAGGTGCTTTATGGCTGGAAAAAAGCAGCGTCATCCCCTGTATGTTCTCTTTCTGCTGCTGATGCTGCTCATGCTGGCGCTGGGCGTGTATCTGCTTGTTGTCGGCTGTCAGCAAGGGAATCCCCCTGTGCCGCTTGCGCCGTTTTCACCGCAAATCATCGGAGGTTTCTTCCGCCATGTATGAAAAGCTGGGGCAATGGCTCTCCCACCGCAATCCGCCGAATGAGCCGATTCCCGCAGCGGATTACTTCGCGTCCCTGCCGCGCCTGACGACCGACCGGCTGCTCCTGCGTCCGCTGACGATGCGCGATGCGGCGGACATGTTCGCTTACTCCCGCGACCCCGAAGTCGCTCGGCATGTTCTCTGGGATGCGCACAAGTCGATGGCGGATACGCGCAGCTGTCTGCGCTACATCATCAGCCAGTACCACAGCGGCGCGCCGTCCAGTTGGGGCATCGTGCTGCGCGAAACGAACCGCGTCGTCGGCACGATTGGCTTCATGAGTTACAGCGACGCGGACAGCGTGGTGGAACTCGGCTATTCGCTCGCCCGCTCCTGCTGGAATGGCGGACTGATGACCGAAGCGCTGGCAGCGGTGCTGCGCGAATGCTTCACCGTTCTGCGCCTCCACCGCGTCGAGGCGATGCACGAGTGCGACAACCCTGCCAGCGGGCGCGTGATGGAAAAATGCGGTATGCGCCACGAAGGGACACTGCGCGGCAAGGTGTTCAACAAGGGCAATTTCCACGACGTGGAGCTGTGGGCGATGCTGCGGGAGGACTGGGGCGCGCGCCATTGAGCGAGTTTCTTCCTATTTATATGCTGGAGGATACGCTAATGCAGTTTGACATGATTTCTGGGCTGCGGTGGATTCACTCATCTCGTCCGACGAAGCGGCGGCGCGCGGAATAAGCGCATCAAAAAAGAGGGCTTCTGCCCCCTTTGAATTGGATTTATACTAATTCGATTCTAAAACATGACATCGAGCATAGCAGTTTTTTCGTTCCGGCAAAGCTGAGTGAAGCGAGGCGTACTGGAGGTACGCGCGAGCGGAACGAAGCAAAGCCGGGCGAAAAAGATGCTGTGCGAATGTCATGGTTTAGATGAGAATTAGTATTAGCCCTTGACTGCGCCCATCGTAACACCCGCCACGAAGTAGCGCTGCACAAACGGGTACACAATCAGGATGGGGAGCGTCGCGAAAATGATGGTTGCGGACTGAATGGATTCGGACACGTTGGTGCTCAGGTCATTCGAGCTGCCCTCCGCGACGGCGACTTCCACCGACTGGCTGCCCTTGATGAGGTTGTACAGCTTGAGCTGCAAGGGCTGGAGGTCACGCGAGGTGATGTAGTACAGCGCATCGTTGAAGCTGTTCCATTTGCCGACTGCGTAAAACAGGGAAAGCGTCGCCAGCGAGGAGAAGCTCAGCGGCAGGAAGATGCGGGTGAGAACTTGGAAATCCGTCGCACCGTCAATCGACGCCGCCTCCACCAGCTCATACGGCAGGGAAGAAAAGAAATTCTTCAGGATGATGACGTTGAACGTGGAAATCAGCCCCGGAATAATCAGCGACCACATGCTGTCAAGCATTCCGAATTCCTTCACGTTCAGGTAAATCGGAATCGTGCCGCCGGAGAAGTACATGGTAAAGACGATGAAGAACATGATGACGCGCTGCCCCTTGAGGCGACGCATGGACAGCGGAAACGCCACCAGAATCGTCATTACCATCGCCAGCACGGTGTAGATTACCGTCAGTTCGATGGTATAGAGCAGACTGTGCCACATCGAATTGTCGCTGACGATGAGCTTGTAGGCATCGACGTTGAATTCCACCGGCCAGAACGACACTGCGCCGCGCAGAATCGCAGACTTGGAGGACATTGACATGGCAATGACGTTGATGAACGGCAGCGTGCAGATCAGCACGAAGAGCATCATCACGATGATGAGGATAATCTGCCCTGCACCGAGTTTCTTTTTCTTCTCAGGGCAAATATGCGCCTGTGTGGAAATCGCAGTCATGACAAATCCTCCCCTCTTACCAAATACTCTGTTCGTCGAACAGGCGGGAAACGGTGTTTGCGCCCGTAATCAGCACCAAGCCCACGATGGACTGGAACAGACCAATGGCGGTTGCGCGGGCGAACTGGCTGTTGGTAATGCCGGCGCGGTAAACGAAGGTGGAAATGACGTCGCAGTAGTCCTTGACCTTGGTATTGCCGATGATAAACGGGCGGTCAAAGCCGATGGACATCATACGCCCGATGTTCATAATCAGCAGAACGACGATGGTGGAACGGATGCCGGGCAAGGTGACATGCCAAATCTGCTGGAGCTTGTTCGCGCCGTCAATGCGCGCCGCTTCAAAGAGGTTCATGTCCAGGCCGGTAATCGCCGCAAGGTAGAGAATCGTGCCCCAGCCCATCGACTGCCACACGCCGACCAGCACATAGGTGAACGTCCACGTCGGGCCATCCGTCAGGAAAGGAATGTTCTCGGAAATCCAGCCCCAGCGCAGAAGCGTGGAGTTGATGACGCCCGACGTCGGCGCAAAAATCTGCAGCACCATGCCGCCGATGATGACCCACGAGAGGAAATGCGGCAGGTACAGCATCGTCTGCGAAAACTTCTTGAGCATGGGCGTTCGCATTTCGTTGAGCAGGATGGCGAGGATAATCGGGACGGGGAAGCCGAAGAGCAAGTCCAGCCCGTTGAGAATCAGTGTGTTCTTCAGCGCGATGCCAAAGTCGCTCATGCCGAAAACGAACTTGAAGTTGTCCAGCCAAATCCACTTGCTCTTGGCGGGATTGAACATGTTGTACTTCTGGAAAGCAATTTGAAGCCCCGCCATCGGCTTGTAGCAGAACAGAATGTACCAGACAATTGGAATCAGCAGCATCAGGTACAGCCGCCAGTCGCGCTGGAGCCAGTGTTTCTTGCGCTTGCGGCGCGGATGCACCGGGGCAGCGGCTTTTGCGGGATTTGTCATAAGCAAAAACCTCCATTTCTAACGAATTATGGTTTTCGTAAAGGTGCACAAAAACGACTCTCTTTTGCGGGATGCAAAATAGAATCCATGCAAAGAACCTGCTGTTTTTCCCAGCAGCATCAGCCAACATCTGACTGGCACTGCCAACGGGAAACCACAGGAGACGCTGCACGAGGCAGCCTGTTACGGGAACGTCACGCTCCGTTTCCGTATCGTTGCTTTGATTATAGCCGACATAAGTTGCACAATCAATGTAAATCCTGCTTGAAAATATGTGAATCCTGCTGTATAATCAAAATATCCGAGCCCAGAAAGGAGCTGAAACGATGAAATTCGCGGAGACCATCAACGGCTACAACGCGATGGGGCGCGAGAACGCGGAGTACGAAGCGTGCTATGCCGTAGCGGAGCACCACACCATCAGCGGGCTGCATTGCCACGATTTCTACGAATTTTACATCCACTATCAGGGTGGCAAGGTCTACTATGTGGACGGCAGCGTGTTTCCGCTGCAAAACAATCAGCTGATTATCATGCCGCCGTTTCGGATGCACGGGCTGGTGGGCGGCAGTTCGCTGCAGAACTACGAGCGCGGCTTCCTGTATCTGCGCCCGGAAACGCTGCGAAAGCTTGGCTTCGGGCAGATTGACCTCCAGCGTTACTTCGACAGCCGCCTGCAGTCCGGAAAATTCTACTATGAACTGCCGCAGGCGGATGCGCTGGCGTGCAAACAGCTGCTGATAGACATCTCCGCGCAGCAGGACATGCCGAACGAGATGGTGCAGTTCCGCAATTACGGGCGCATCATCGACTTCATGGTCATGGTCTGCCAAGCCGTGCAGGGAACAACCGCTCCTATTCAGCCAAGCGTTGTCAACGATGTGATTTTCGATGTGCTGCAATACATCAACGACCACTTCACCGAACCGCTAAAATTGGAAGACATTGCGCGCCGCTTCGCCATCAGCGTATCGTACCTTTCGCACGAGTTTACAAGCTACGCCGGGCGCAGCGTCTACGAATACATTCTCTACCGCCGCGTGCAGCTGGCGAAGGAGAATCTGCTGACGGACATAAGCCTGAGTGAAGTAGCCGACCGCAGCGGATTCGGCGATTATTCCGGCTTTCTGCGCAGCTTCCGGCGGATGACGGGCATGGCTCCGAACGCCTACCGCAAGCAGCGCAGCGGCGGACACTAATTGCTGTTTTGTCTGATTAGGACGACAATCTGCCAAATCCGCCGAATTGAAAACAGGATTCGCATAGAAATCTTGATGTCAATGTGCTATCATGCAGATAACGCATCACGCAGCGTTGAGTATTGAAGAAGGAGCGAATGCCATGATTCGGATTGCCATCGTGGGTACGGGCAACATTTCCCACGCCCATGTGGAAGCCTACCTGCGCTTCCCGGAGCGCTGCAAGATTGTGGCGCTGGTGGATATTGTGCCGGAAAAGGCGCAGAAGATGAAGGAGGATTATCACCTGACCGAAGCGGAGGTCTACGACGACCACCAGAAAATCCTTTCACGCAAGGATATTGACTTGGTGGACGTCTGCACGCCGCCGTACGTCCACGCCAGCATTTCCATCAACAGCCTGCGTTCGGGCAAGAACGTCGTCTGCGAAAAGCCGATGGCGGCATCGCTGGAAGAATGCGACGAAATGCTCCGCGCCCGCGATGAAAGCGGCAAGAAACTCGCGATTATCGCCCAGAACCGCTTCCGCCAGCCCATCAGCAACCTGAAGAAACTGCTGGACAGCGGACTTGCGGGCAAAGTGCTGTGCGCATCCGTCACATCGGCCTGGTGGCGCGGTCACTGCTACTACGACCTGTGGTGGCGCGGCACATGGGAGAAGGAGGGCGGCGGCTGCACGCTGAACCACGCCGTCCACCATATTGACATGCTGTGCTGGATGATGGGTCTTCCGCAGGCCGTGACGAGCGTGATGGCGAACGTCGCGCACGACAACGCTGAGGTGGAGGATTTGTCGCTGTCCGTGCTGCAATATCCGGGCGCGCTGGCGCAGCTGACGGCCTCCGTCGTGCATCACGGCGAAGAGCAGGAGCTGGTCTTCCAATGCGAGAAGGCGAAAGTCGCCGCGCCGTTCAGCGTGTACGCGTCCATCTCCAAACCGAACGGCTTCCCGATTGAAAATACGGAGTTAGAGCAGAAAATCCGCGATTTTGTGGATGCGCAGCCGCAGCTTCCCTACGAGGGGCACGCGGGCGAATTGGAAAACGTCCTCTCCGCGCTGGAAAAGGACACCCTGCCCGCAATTGGCGGCGAGGATGGCCGCCGGACGATTGAGCTGATTACAGCCGTCTACAAGTCAGGCGCGACGAAGAAGACGGTCACGCTGCCGCTGCAAAAGGACGACCCGTTCTACACGGTGGAAGGCATGATGCGCGCTGTGCCGCATTTCTACGAGAAAACCACGTCTGCCGCGTCGCTTGACGGCACGATTACGCTCGGCAGCGATTATCAGCAGAAATAATGGGAGGTCATTACGATGAAAGTATCAGACGGCATGAATTATGCGCCCAAAGGCAAGGCGCAGCCCGTCGTGAAGCCGGGTGAATTTATCTTTTCTGCCGCGCACCTTGACCACGGGCACATCTACGGCATGACGAACGGCCTGCTGGAAGCGGGTGGCACGCTGAAGTACGTCTACGACCCCGACCCGAAGAAGGTGGAAGCGTTCGTAAAGGCGTACCCGCAGGTGAAAGTCGCCCGGAGCGAGGAAGAACTGCTTAACGACAAAGAAACGAACATGGTCTGCGGCGCGGCGATTACGAACGAGCGCTGTGCGCTGGGGCTGCGCGCCATGCAGGCGGGCAAGGACTACTTCACCGACAAAGCGCCCTTCACCACCTTGGAGCAGCTGGACAGCGCCAAGAAGATGGTAGCGCAGACGGGCAAGAAGTACATGGTCTATTACGGCGAGCGGCTGCATGTGGAAGGCGCGGTGCTGGCGGGCAACCTGATTGAGCAGGGCGCTATCGGCAAGGTCATCCATGTGGAGGGCTTCGGGCCGCATCGGCTGGGCGCGGCAGGGCGGCCGCAGTGGTTCTTTGAGAAGGAGAAGTACGGCGGCATCCTCTGCGATATCGGCAGCCACCAAATCGAGCAGTATTTGTTCTACGCGGGCGAGGAGGACGGCACAGTCTCCCGCAGCCGCATTGCCAACTACGCGCATCCGCAGTACCCGGAGCTGGACGACTTCGGCGACTGCGCCATCAACGGTGCAAACGGCACGACGTTCTACTTCCGCGTGGACTGGTTCACGCCGGACGGCCTGCGGACGTGGGGCGACGGGCGCACCATCATCATCGGCACGAAGGGGTACATTGAAATCCGCAAGTATGTGGATGTCGGTACGGAGCGCGACGGCGGCAACCATGTGTTCCTCGTCAACGACCAAGGCGAGCAGTACATCAACGCAACCGGCTTGACGGGCTACCCGTTCTTCGGTGATTTGATTCTGGACAGCCTGAACCGCACGGAAAACGCAATGACGCAGGCGCACGCCTTCAAGGCGGCGGAGCTGTGCCTGATTGCGCAGAAGCAGGCGGAAATGGTGTATCAAGCGAAATAATACTATTTCCGGATGAAAATGCGCAAGCAGATGACGCAGTTGAATCCGGAAATAGTATAAAGCAAGAAAGCAAGCCCGTCGGCTGCCTGTGATTTGTACAGGCGGTCGGCGGGCTTGCTTGGTTGTATACAATTGAGGGGACAGGGAGTTGCATGGGGTGATGCGCTCCTGATTGGATGAGAATGCAATGGATGATTAAATTTGGCGGATGAACCGTTCAGGGGTCACCCCTTATCGCGGGGCGGCTCAAAGACAATGTCCCCGCCGCACATCTTGCACTTGATAATCATGGTGCGCCCCTTGCTGATAGCATCACCTAAAATGGCATAATTCGTTATGTCGTGTGTATTTTACCACACTTGCAGACATTCGGCAAGGTGAAATGTCGAATTTTGTGGAGAATGCACTCGTCGCTTGAAATACAATGGTGTTACGTCCGCAAAAGCATCGGCAATGTCAGAAAAAATCACCCGAACGAGTGCCATCCCCTTCCCAGCACATGACTGCATACAAAACGCCCCGTGACTGCCATAGCAGCCATAGGGCGCAAAATCCTTGGTATAGAAGGGCACTCAGCGCCTGCTGAATGCAGTGCGCGACGAGCGGCTTTGAGACCGTATTAAGCATCTCTATGGTGCGTTTTCCCCTGATATTACGGTTTCTTTCGCATTTTCTGCTGTCAGTTGTGACAGCAGACTGTCCATTCCCGCCAATCCAACGGAGGACACCCTTCGGACAATCAGAAGAAGCTGATTTGTCCGGATGGCGCCTTTTTTAATGATTTCATTTTTCGTTCGGTGACCTTGTCGCCCGGCTCAGCCTGGCCGATCAGGAAAGGAGAAGCCGGGTCGTGCCGAGCAGAAAGGGTTTCGACGGTCTTTGCATTGAAGGTGGCATAGCAGTAGCGGCATCCATGCCGGCAGGTGTTGTACTGGCCGATGTCAATGCTCTCCAGGCAGCCGCATTCCGGGCGCTGGTTCGGGTCCTTCTTCGCTGCCATCGTCCAGCCGGTCAGTTCCGCGATCAAATCCCCGTCCACGCAGCAGCCGTGGGCGATGCCATACCGCTGCAGATCCACCTTCTCCGCACAGGTGCGCAGCCGGAAGCCATTCTCGCGCGCGATGGCAGCGAAAGCGGCCGCAATCCGATCCATCTCCCCGTCTGAGCAGATCCGGACGCCCAGCCCCCGGAGATTGGCCTGCACCTTGTCATACAGGTCGACGAAGCTGAACACGCAGTCACGGGCGGAGCCTTTCAGGGCATCTGCCATGGCGGCGAACTGTTCGATGTGCCAGTCCGCTGTATATTGCTCCGTCAGCATAATGGGATCGTACCGCCACACCACATGCTTTGAGCCGAACTGTTCCGCGATGGCGCAGGCACTCGCCAGCCGCTGTGCCAGCGGCGGCAGCCCCGGTTCCAGATCCCTGCCATATGGATTCAGGGTATATTGAATGTAGAATGGATACTGCAATGCAATCTCCCCGAGATGCGGCGTCAGGGGCATGGCGTTCTTTGTCCAGAACACCATGCAGTCGATGACCTCCGGTGACAGGGACACGCGGCTTACCTGATGGTAATTCATAGGGTTGCGCACCATGACATAGCCTTCTCGCAGCCGATTCATGAACCAGGGCATATAGAAAGCCGGAATATCGGTGCGGCGGCTTACGCTGAGGATCATGGGGATACCTCCTGCTTCTTGGTCAGAACAGTATAGCGGAACCTGTGACAATCCTTTTCCAAGGGATGGCGAAGCCCACAGGCGACCGCTTCCTGATAAAGTCTAATGCCGGATACGTCGCACGCGGCGCTCTCGCTCTTGGGCTCCATCACGCCAAATCCACAACTTTTTTCAGCCAGACCGGCCAACTGGACGAGGAAAGCAGCCGTCTCCTCATCCGCAGGCTCGATTGCGATGACTTTACCGCTGTATACCAGCGTGCGGTTCATGTCATGGAGCAGCCCGTTCAAAAGTCTGCTCTCCACATGCTCGTTATGGTTGAGCATATTGCTCTCCAGGATGAGATCAAAGCTGTCCGCCTGGCAAGTATGGAGGAATGCAAAAGCATCGCTGATCTGCATCGGTTTCATGCATATATGGAGATTGGCAGGCAGTGTGGAAAGCATTGCGGCGGTCAGCGCTTCAAAAATCGGTCGGAATGCCCGTTCGTACTCTACCGGCAGGTATTCCAGATGGATCTCCAGTGACGGGTTTGCTTCTGCGATCTTCGCATAGAAAGATAGCAGACCTATGGTGGCTGTACCCGGGCCGGCACCCATCTCAAGAATCCGGATAGGATGCGCACCATCGGGGTATTTGAATTCATCCAACAAAGGAAGCATCTCGTCGCGCAGGAGTTCTATCAGTGGTTGCCATACTTTGTGCAGATTCACCGGGAGATATATCAGTGCATACTCTGGCGCACAGGCAGCATAGTCCACTGCTTTCGCCGCAATCGCCTCTTTGGAGAACAGGTAGCCTGTTTTTTGGCGGATTTTTTTCAACCTGTTTGCATCCAGCTCTTTGAGCTGCTGTACAGAAAACAGCCGCAGCAGTGCCTTTTCCACAGGCAGCGGCAGATCCGGCGCTGTCTCTGTTTCCGGAACCGGGCATGACACTGCTTTGTTCAGAAACCGGTTCGCTTTCCGCCATGTCGTGCATCTGCGGTATACAGGGCAGGAATACCCTTCGACGCCCGCCTTCTCATATTCCCTGTGGATACTTGGCGTTTTTCCTCTCCGAACGGCAAAGTACGGAATGCCCATTGCTTCCTCGATCTGCTCCTCAAGCGCGTCATCCGCAGCCAGTTTTTCCACTGGGATATTCGGGTTGTCCCGCAGCATCTCATGAATGAAGGGGCTGGGTGCCTTTGGGCTGCTGCTGTTCAATCCATTTACCACGATTCGCAGATCATGCCGGGCACGAGTGGCTGCCACATAGAAAAGTCTGCGTTCTTCTTCCACATGAGCTTGCCAGGAGGCATGCCAGAAAGGCAGCGGTTTGCTGCGGTCTCCCGGCATCAGGTCTTCCACAGCGTCGATAATAATCACATGGTCGTATTCCTGTCCCTTGGCGGAATGCATGGTAGACAGCGTAACAACAGGGTGCTTGTCTGCGTTATGCTCGTCCCATTTTCGCTTTGTCCGCAAGGCAAGCATCGCTTCCACAAAAGATAATATGCTGTCGTACAAGGACGCAATCCGAATCAGCGCCATGACAAGAAGCTGCACGTTTTTCTGCTTCATGGAGCCGTTTTTGTTGTATTCCAACTCCTTCAACATTGCCATGATGGCAAAATCCGGTTTGTCCTCCGCTTGGATTCTTTGAAGAATTGTCCATATTTCCCCGATGTGCCGTGCCTTATCCATCTCGCCCAAAGAGCGAAGGAGAGCCTGAAGCTTAGGGAGGATGGGCCCGCCCGAATTTTCTTCACCCATCTGTTTTCGCAGATTCTCGACTGCGGTTTCTCTGTTCAGAAACAGCCCGTGATAGTGGTTCCATACTGGATATGCGCTACTGTACGCTTGGAAGCTGTCTGGCTCCAGAACAAAGCAGAGAAACGCCAAAATATTGATGGCAGTCCGGCTGTACAGAAGGGTCAAAACATCGAACACCTTATTGCCGACGAAGGGAACGTCGTTTTTGAAAAAGTAAGCCAGTGGCAGTAAGGCGGAAACGTTGTTTCGGTACAGGATGGCAAGGCTCTCCGGATTCTCCCCCCCTTCTTGTTTCTTGCAGAACCGGCGTGCCTGATCCAAGAGGAACTGCCCCTGCATCGCAGCGGAGATGTCGATGATTCGAATCTCTCCAGGCTGTTTCGAGAATGCTTCCATTGTTTTTTTTGCACGCGCCTTATTGCGCTGGATCAAGCCATCGCCGGAAAGAACGATTTGCTGATCACTGCGGAAATTCACACCCATCCGGTGGACAGCGGCATCCTCATAGCGCCGATCAAAGGCCAGCATGACTTCCGGCATCGCGCCTCGGAAAGCGTAAATGCTCTGGTCGTCGTCTCCCACCATGAACAGGCTGTCCCCAGTCCGGTGAAGCTTTTGAACAATCGCGTGCTGGAGCAGAGAGGTGTCCTGTGCCTCGTCCACGCAGACATACGGATACTTCCGCTGCCAGAAAGCCTGCGTGGTGGGATTATCCAGCACTTCCAGCGCGTGAATCAGCATATCGTCAAAATCCATCTCAGGCGGCTGATGCCCCGCCAGTTCCTTTTGATAAGCTTCGTATACCGGCCAAATGCTGACCGGATTGTCCACTCCCATGTTTATAGGTAAAGGCCGCAAGATTTTCTCATCCGTCATCATCCGGTTCTTCAGGCAGCCGATGACAGTAGCTGCCTGCTCGGCGAAGGTCCGGGCTTCGGACTGTTTTTTGCAGTATTCAAGCTTCGTCAGAATCTTTTCAAGCAGGTAGATTGGACTGCGCGGATTTGCGTACCGGTTTCCCTTTTTCTTGTCCTCCCGCTTTGTTCTGCCGGAAGGCACTTCATCCGGGGATTCATCCACGATCCACGCGTTGGCAGTCTCACCGTCCATCGCCTCAGGCACCGGGTCATCTTCCTCGTCGACAATCAGCCTATACTTCTTGATCAGGCCTTCTGCCTCCGCCTGCCGGATTATCCGATAGCAAAAACTGTGGATGGTGCAAAAGAACGGCACCGAAAAGGACGGGAATCGCTCCCGAAACACATCCGCCATGTGTTCGGCAGCTTTCTTGCCAAAGGTCATGATCAGGATGTTTTCCGCAGGAATCCCGCAGTGAATCATCCAGCCGGCACGCGCGGTCAGAACGGCTGTCTTGCCGCTGCCGGGAATGGCATAGAGCAGATGCGCCCCTGAAAGCGCCTGAATGGCCGCTTTCTGATCGTCGGTAAAGCGCCTGTCCGGGTAATACGCATGAAGGAATGATTCCAGTTTCTCGTCCCGATGATAGGGCACAGAGGGAGCAGATGGAGAAAAAAAGACGTTTTCCGTCGCTGGCGCTGCAGGCGGCTGCGCTGGCGTCTCCTTCGCGGCAACGTGTGCCTCCCCATAGACCACTGACATATCTTCTTTGAAGGAAGTCGCTTCTTTGATGGTAAAATCAGATTCAACGACAAACAGTTCATGTGTCCGCATATAAGCGTCGGCATCTTCCCAACTGGACGTTTTCAGATAACCGGTCGAATAATCGTAATTCCGTATGCCTGTAATTTGTTTTTCAGCGCCGTATTCGCCGTACCAACCCCGGTAAATACCCGGTTTCCTGCCGATTCGAACGGCATAATAGAACTGATCCGAACATTTCCTCGACATCACGAACCACATCCATGCTTATATTATACTGATATCCACAGCGTTCTTTTTGACTTCATTCTTCTTCCGGTCAAGCTTATCCACCAGCGTGAAGCGAACGCGCTGGTCAACAATGGGTTTTTGTTTCCCGTGCGTGTAATCTTTGGCGTTGAAATAGTATTGTCCGCCCCGCTCGTCCTGGATAAAGCCCGAGCCGCCCTCGGGAAGGACTCTAATCACCACACCGGTAAGATAGCTTTTCGCCGCCGACCGCCATTCCTTCCAGAGCGGCTTCAGCGTTTTTAGGATCTCCGCTTTATCCATCGCGCTCACATCATCAAGATTCGTCCAGCCGAGATGTTTTTGCTTCAGACCCCAGTTGTTTTCCTGACGAATCAGAATGACCAGCCGCCGGTGGAGCGCCGCCTCATGGGTGAGGCCCGACTGCTCAAGATAATCCGCGAAGTCCTCATAAAAGCTGACCCGCATTTCATGGCTGGGATCCGCAAGGGCGCATTCGGCACCCAAAGCCAGTGCCGCTTGATGCTCTCCGCCATTTCGTTCAATTTCAAACAGCACCTGAGACAGGCACCAGTGATGCGCTCCTCGCGCCTGCGCCTCGCTGATGCACCGCTTCGCATCGTCTGGTTTTCCAAGCGCCAGCAGGCATTTTGCTTTGCGGTATCGAAGCCAGCTATCATTGCTGTAGTGGAATCCCCTGAGCTCCCGCAAGGCCTCATCACAGCAGGCCATGCACTCCCCATAGCGCTGCAGTTTCAGTAATGCTTTGGCTCGGGCGGCATACCAGATTTCCCGATCCGGAGCCTTGGCACGTCGGTTTCCCTGCTGATCTATGTACTCAAACTCTTCTCTGCCCAGCGTGGAAGGGTTCATCGCGTCCAGATATCGGATAATCAGTTCACTCGCATTGTCGACAGCCAGTTTTCCTTCTTCTGCTGCACTCACGACAAACAGGGCGGCTTTCCCCTTCACGGAATAAGGGCTGTCTGAGGAATGAGCAAGGATATAATCCACCTGTTTGAACAGTTTGCTGCTGTCCCCCTGCCGGAAGTCAAAGGTTTTGACATGGGCATAGTACAGCGCCCTGCACACAGTATCCTCGATGCGCTGCCATAGTTCGGTTTCTGTCGACTCGTCCCTTTTCGCTCGCAGCAGCTTGTATGCATCCAGCGTCTCCTGATACCGTTTCTGCTTGTTGAGGCTGAGGAGGACGTACCATTTATCCCAGTCAGTCATCCTGTTTCTGGACTCATCGTTCTGCCAAAGGGCAAGAATCTCCTCGTATTTTTCCTCTTTGAACAGTTTATTCGTGGAAAACAGCTCCATGGCTGGCTCTCCTTTCTTCTATGCATGTGCTTCACGATGCCGGCGAACAAGCTCAGTTCTTCAGCATTTGTCACCCGCTGACGATTCCGGGGCTTCTGTATGTTTCACCGCGCAATCCAGACAAACCCTGATTTTGCGGAACGCTATGTTCATTATACAAGATCGCTTCACGTTTGTGAAGATGTTTTTTCTCTCTGTCTCGTAAAAACTTCTGAATGATCACATCGGCAAACACGTCTTTTATCTTGCTCTCACCATCAAAGACAGTGTTGCCTGCCCCAACTTGTCGCTGATCAGGCTCATCGTCAATTGCTTCTTCACCTCTTTATTATACCCCTTTCCCGACCTTTTTGCTGTTCTTTCTTTGTGCGGGATTGCCATAAATGAATTCGGACATCATCGCTCCCCGTGCGGGGAGTGTGGATTGAAATGTCGCTTGGTGAAGTCGGTCCCCTGCGGCTCAGCGACGTGGACTGGAAGCGCGGCACCATCGACATCAGCCACGCCTTGAAGTACACTCCGCAGACCGGCAGCTTTGAAGGCCCGCCGAAAAGCGAAGCTGGGGAGCGAATCATCGCGCTGCCGGTCGGCATGATGGCGGTGCTGGATCAGACCCGCGCCTATCAGGAGGATTGCAAGCGCGCTGCCCCGCATCTCTGGGTCGGCGAAGGCTGGATTGTCCACGCATGGAACGGCGCGCAGCTGCATCATGACACGCCCAGCCGATGGTTTCGCCACTTTGCGGATGCGCACGGCTTTGAAGGTGTACGCTTTCACGACCTGCGGCACACGCACGCCAGCACGCTGCTTGCCAACGGCATCGACGCGGTAGCTGTTGCCAGCCGCATGGGGCATGAGGATGCCAGCACGACTCTCCGCGTCTACGCTCACGCGCTTCGCCGCCGCGACGACGATGCCGCCCGCGTCTGGCAATCCTTCCTTGATGCCGCATTCGCGCAGCCAAAAACGCCTGAACCCGTTGAAAATGACGGCTTTGCGCCCTCACCCGATGCGCAGTAAACCTTTCACCCCTTCTCTACCCAATTTTCCTCTACCCATGCTATCCACAACCTGTCCCACACCTGTGCATATTTGCGAAAAGCGCACAAAAAAAGCGGCTTGCTTTATTGCAAGTCGCTTCGTTTTTGGCGTCGAAGTGGCGGGATTCGAACCCGCGGCCTTTTGGTCCCGAACCAAACGCGCTACCAAACTGCGCTACACCTCGAAAAGCGAGCCAACAGAGGGACTCGAACCCTCGACCTGCGGTTTACGAAACCGCTGCTCTACCGACTGAGCCATGTTGGCACGGCTGAAACGATTCAGCTTTATTAGTATACCAAATGACAGGCAGTTTGTCAAGAGGGTTTCGGAAAAAAATTCTGATGGATTTAGCGATTTTGCGGGGAATCTGCAGCTTGCAGGCAGAAAAAACGTTTTTTCACGGAATCTTGGGGGAAGAGCAGCTTGGAAGCGCTCCTGCGGGAGCGCAGAGTTACTGGCAGGGACGCTTCGCTGCCTGCACCTTTGTTGAGCGCGTTTGGCATACTGGTCGCCCGTGGAACTGTTGGGGCGTTGCCCCAAACCCCACAAGGGACGCTGTCCCTTGACCCTGCAAGGGGCAATTGCCCCTTGACCCCTCCGCGCGATTGAGTTGGTCGCGCTTTCATGCGCCTTCCGCGTGCAGCTTTTTGGTGCTTCGCCGAAGCCTTTGTTTGCTCCCCCGAACTTTCCGTGAAGAACCAAAAAATCCCCCGAATCGTGCGTGATTCGGGGGGGGGACAATGCTTACCGCTCGCCATTGCGGCCGCGGCTGCGGTTGACGCGGCGGACGGGCTGTCCGGCGCTTTTCTTCGCGCTGGATGCGTTCGTGCGGGCGACAGGCTTGCTCGCCGGGGCGCTCTCGACGCGGATGGGCGTGCCGCCAAGGCGCATCTTGCCGTCTCTGCCGATGACGACAGGCTGACCGCTGCGTGCTGCGCGCTGACCGCTGGCAGGGCCGAAGCGCGGCACGGGATTTTGCTGATGCTCGCGGCGGATGACCTGCATCTCGCGCGGGGCGGATTTCGCGGCGCGCTTCTCCACGGACGCCTCGCGAATCGGGGCGGATGCGGCGAGTTTGGCGCTCATCGGGCGATTCGCCTTGCGCTCCGGCGCGGCGTTGCCCTGCATCGTCAATTTTGCCGGGCGGGGCTGACGCGGCTTCGGCTCGCTGGGGGTGGTGATTTCCATCGGCCACTCGCTTTCCTTCAGCGGCAGACGCTTGCCAATGAGCTTCTCCACCTGCCCTAACTGCTTCACCTCGTCGATGCAGCAGAAAGAAATGGCGGTGCCGTCGCGGCCGGCGCGGCCCGTGCGCCCAATGCGGTGGACATACGCTTCCGGCTCCATCGGCATGTCGTAGTTGATAACGTGGCTCAGACCCGCGATGTCGATGCCGCGGGCGGCAATATCCGTCGCGACGAGGACTTTGCACTCGCCGGTCTTGAATGCGGTCAGCGCGGCCTGACGGGCGTTTTGGCTCTTATCGCCGTGGATGGCGACCGCGTCGATGCCCTCGCGCTTGAGGTCGCGGACGATGCGGTCTGCGCCGTGCTTCGTGCGGCTGAACACGAGCGCGTTTTCCACGTCCGGGTCGCGCAGGATTTTCGCCAGCAGATGCTTCTTGTTCGCCTTATCAACATAATACAGGCACTGGTCAATCTTCTTGACCGTGGAGGACACGGGGTCAACCTTGACGGATTCCGGCTCATGGAGCAAATCCATCGCCAGCTTTTCAACCTCCGGCGGCATCGTCGCGGAGAACATCAGCGTCTGGCGCTTTTCCGGCAGCTTTTCCGCAATGCGGCGGACGTCGTGGATGAAACCCATGTCAAGCATTCGGTCTGCCTCGTCCAGCACGAACGTCTCCACCTTGTCCAGATGCACAAAGCCCTGATTCATCAAGTCCCACAGGCGGCCGGGGCAGGCAATCACCACATCCGCACCGCGGTGGAGGGCATTCACCTGCCCCTGCTGATTTACGCCGCCGAAGATGACAGTCGGGTAGACGGGCAGCTTTTTGCCATAAAGCACGAAATTATCATAAATCTGCTGGGCGAGTTCGCGGGTCGGGGTGAGGATGAGGGCGCGGATGGCGCGGCTCTGCCCGAAGCGGGTGGGCTTTTTTGCCAGCTGCTGGATAATCGGCAGGGCGAACGCGGCGGTTTTGCCCGTGCCGGTCTGCGCGCAGCCCAGCACATCCTTTCCAGCGAGGACGAGCGGGATGGTCGCCTGCTGAATCGGGGTCGGGGTTTCATAACCTGCCGCCTGCACATTCTGCAGGAGCAGGGGCATCAGTTTCAAGTCATCAAAACGCATTCCGATAGTTCCAATCTTTTCAATCTATGGCGCAGACAGAACGCGCCAAATGCTATTATATCACAATTCCGGGGATGATACAAGGAAAAATTTCAGCCGAGCGCGGGAAAATAGCGCAAAATCAGCCGATTCGCGGGATGATTTCGGCGGATTTTCGGCTGACGGCGGCGCGGCAGTCGGTTTTCGCAAAATTTCGCTTCCTTTATTATATAGGATTAGACGGGATGCGCGCGGGACGAATTGCCACAGCGCGCCACGTCCAGCCACCAGCAGCGCAAAATCACCACGGTACTCCCCTTCCGTCCACCATCAGGGCAAACGCCCCACGGCGCGCCCCATTTTGTCCTTTCGGTGTTTTTGCCTTGCGAAGCGCCGCGCAATCTGGTATGATGAAATCAGCAGAAATCGCGTTTTGACCCCTTGACAAATCTGCTATTTCTGGTATAATTCATTGCATTAGCGCTTTATCGCGCTAAATCATCAAAATCATGACAGGAGGCGGCACAATGGAGCGTCGCAGACTGCAAATTCCCAGCGGTATGCAGGATACCCTCCCCGGCGAATGCGCGGGCAAGCGCCGCTTGGAGGACAAGCTGCGCCGTCTGTTCACCCTCGGCGGCTATCAGGAAATCGAAACACCGATTCTGGAGTATTATGACGCGCTGGATGATCAAACATTCGGCTATCGCCCGGAGCAAGTGTGGAAGACGTTCGACCCGCAGGCGCGCATTCTCGCCGTCCGCCCGGATTCGACGATTCCGGCGGTTCGGCTGGCGTCGGGGCGGCTGAAAAACGCGCCGCTGCCGCTGCGCTTATGCTATGTGCAGTCCGCGGCGAAGTTCCACTCCGAAACGCTGTCGCTTTTGTGCGAGGACACGCAGGCAGGCGTGGAGCTGATGGGCGAAGGCAGTGCACAGGCGGACGCGGAGGTCATCGCGCTGGCGGTGGAAGCCCTGCGCGCCGCCGGGATTCGCGATTTTCTAATCGAACTGGGGCAAGTCAAATTCGTCAGCGGATTCCTGGAGGAAGCCGGGCTGACGGCACAGCAGTGCGCGGCGGTGCGCGACATGATGGCGCACAAAAACGCGCTGGACATGCAGCTCTACCTCGACCGCCTGTCCATTGAGGCGGACGTGTCGCGCCGCCTGATGCGTCTGCCGCAGCTCTTCGGCGACGCGGCGGTGCTCGATGAAGCGGAGCAGCTGACACAATCGCCGAAGTGCCTGCGCGCGATTGCGCATCTTCGGCAGGTGCTGTCCATCCTGCAAGACTATGGCTGTGCGGACTGCGTAAGCATCGACCTTGGGCTGACGCAGCAGGCAAATTACTACTCCGGCGTGGTGTTCCACGGCTTGGCGGCGGAGCTTGGGCAGCCGCTTCTCTCCGGCGGGCGCTATGACGGGCTTCCGGCGCAGTTCGGCCGCCCAATGCCCGCGACGGGGTTCGCGCTCTCGCTGAAACTGACGCTGATGGCGCTGGAGCGGCAGGGCGAAACGTTCGCGCCGCCCGTGCCGGACGTCATCCTCTCCTTCGCGCCGGGCGGACTGCGCTCTGCCATCGCCTACGCGCATCAGCTGCGGGACAAGGGCGTTTCAGTCGCCCTGCTGTACGGGCTGACCGCCGAGGAGCTGCACCAGCGCGTCGACAGCGGGGAAGCATCCGCCGCCGTGTACCTGAACGGCAGCGTTTTCGAGCAGTACGGAAAGGCGGTGTTCTGATGGAGCAGCCGGTCATCACCTTCGCGCTGGCAAAGGGGCGGCTTGCGGAGCAGGCGTTCGACCTCCTGGAGCAGCTGGGCATTGACTGCTCTGAGCCGCGGAATCCCGGTCGTCAGCTGGTGCTGTGGGACAAGGAGCAAAACATCCGGTTTATCCTCGTCAAGCCGTCGGACGTGCCGACATATGTGGACCACGGCGTGGCGGATTTAGGCATCGTCGGCAAAGACACGCTGCTGGAGGCCGAGCGCGAACTGTACGAAGTGCTGGATTTGGGCTTCGGCAAGTGCCGCTTGTGCATTGCGGGCTACCCCGGCGAGCAGGGCGGCAGCGTCAACCGCGCCACCTTCCGCGTCGCCACGAAGTACCCGAATATCGCCCGAAGCTACTACGACAGCCGTGGACAGACGATTGAAATTATTGAACTGCACGGTTCAGTAGAACTTGGCCCCGTCATCGGGCTGAGCGACGTAATCCTCGACATTGTGGAGAGCGGCTCGACCCTGCGCGCCAACGGCCTGACGGTGCTGGAAGACATCTGCGACGTATCAGCGCGCTTAGTCGTCAACCGCGTCGCCATGAAAACCAAGCGGGAGCGCATCCGCCAGATTAGCGACGGACTGGGCGCGCTGCTCGCCGTGAAACAGGAGGGACAGGCATGATTCCGATTCTGCGCGCATCCGACGCGGGTGAACTGAAACGCCGCGTTATGAACCGCTCTCAGCTGCAAAACGAAGAGGTTTCGCGCATCGTCAAGGAGATTGTCGCGCGCGTCCGGCAGGAGGGCGACGCCGCCTTGTTCGACTACACGGTGAAATTCGACCATGTGACCATGACCGCCGAAACCGTGCTGGTGACGAAGGACGAAATCGCCCGCGCTTACGAAGCTGCTTCCCCCGAATGGCTCGATGCCATGCGCGAAGCCGCCCGCCGCATCACTGCTTTCCACGAAAAGCAGAAGCAGAACACATGGTTAAATTTTGACCCCGCCATTTCGCTTGGGCAGAAGATTACACCCCTCAAGCGCGTCGGCGTGTACGTCCCCGGCGGCACGGCGGCGTACCCCTCGTCGGTTCTGATGAACGTGCTGCCGGCGAAGGTCGCGGGCGTAAAGGAGATTATCATGGTCACGCCGCCCGGCCGGGACGGCTCGGTCAGCTACCCGCTTGCCCTTGTCGCGGCGGATTTGGCGGGTGTGGACAAAATCTACAAAGTCGGCGGCGCGCAGGCCGTTGCCGCCCTCGCGTTCGGCACAGAGAGCATCCCCCGCGTGGACAAAATCACCGGGCCGGGCAACATTTTTGTCGCCAACGCGAAACGGGAGGTTTTCGGGCATGTCGGCATTGACATGGTCGCCGGGCCGAGCGAAGTGCTGGTAATTGCCGACGACAGCGCAAATCCCCGCTACGTCGCTGCTGACCTGCTGTCACAGGCGGAGCACGATCCCCTCGCCGCCGCGATTCTCGTCACGGACAGCGAAACCCTCGCCGCTGCCGTTCAGGCGGAAATCGCCCGCCAAACCGCCCTTCTCCCCCGCCGAGACGTCATCGAAAAGAGCCTGACCGCCTACGGGACGATCGTCGTCGCGCCGACCCTCCCCGACTGCGCGGACATCGCGAACCAAATTGCGCCGGAACACATGGAGCTGTCCGTCGCTGACCCGTATGGGCTGCTGCCGCTGATTGAGAACGCGGGCGCGATTTTTCTGGGGCATTACTCGCCCGAACCGCTGGGGGATTATCTGGCGGGGCCGAACCATGTGCTGCCGACGAGTGGGACGGCACGGTTCTTTTCGCCCTTGTCGGTGGATGATTTCGTGAAGAAGTCGAGCTTGATTTGCTGTTCAAGGGCAGAATTGGAGCGGGTGTCGGAGCAGGTGATGCTGCTGGCACGGCAGGAGGGCTTAGATGCCCACGCGAACGCGGTTGCGATTCGGTTCGGTAAGGAAATAAAAGCCTAAGGGAAAAAGTAGTAAGGGAATCGCGCCCAAGCCGGGTCACAAAAAACGGGTCAAGGGGCAATGCCCCTTGCAGGGTGCAGGGACAGCGTCCCTGCTGGGGTTTGGGGCAACGCCCC
>OLVW01000217.1_pt1 | contig 61137 bp, 47 predicted proteins | sample 1673301 | NCBI WGS metagenome assembly OLVW01 (sample SAMEA3178941, study PRJEB25190) | human gut metagenome
ACAGTCGCTATTGTTGTATATAAAGTTCAATACCTGTAGTTTAACGAATGCTTACGGTCAACTCCAGTGGATCATCAACGAAGCATTACGCAAAAGCGGCAGGCTAAAGAGACCCAAGAAAGCCGACACAAAGGAAGAAGATACTTACCCTCAATATCCAGAATAAAAAAATCGCTGTGGCATCCCTTTCGGAAACAGCCACAGCGATTTTACATTATCTGAAATTCGCAATGATAGACAGTCAACTATTAATTACCACCACCAGTGTGCTGACGGTTGGATGTCTGTACATTGATAGAAACATCCCCATATTGCTTAAGCGTAGCAGTACTTCCCAGTCCTGAAATAGTAGCAGTAGTAACCAGTTGAGAACCAGAAATCTCCAGTTTCGTACCGATAGGCAGACTTACATTCAGCGGATAACTGCGTGTTACAGTCGTAGCCGTAGCAGTATACAGTTGAGCCAGTTTTTCAATCAACAGACCCGTTGTCATGTTTGCGGCAGTAGTTTCAATTTCAGAACCCACTTTAAACGAGTACGATGCCGAACTAACAGTCATAGTCTGTGAGCCATACAAGTTATCCCATACATTCTGAGTAAACGAAACAGGCTGCTGAGCGTCAGTCAACGTATAATTGATAGTAACGAATACGCCGTATACCGCAAAGTCATTAGCCTCTACAACGATATCATTACCCTCTACTCTCCAGTTGGCAGCACTCCACTGACCATTCTTGAAAACTCTTACATCAGCACCATCAGCTAATGTCTGATCTACAGCGAAACGCAACTCAACCGGTTCTTTCAGTGTAGCGCCTTCCACGTTACAAGTCAGTTCCGTACCAGTCAGCATCGTTTCAGCCTGTGCACGCGATGCACGCTGTTCAGCTTCAGAGATAGAATATACCGGTTTTACACTAACCACAACATTCTGACCAGCTTCTACACCAGCAACAGCATTAGCCGGCACCACAGCCGTAACCCCAACCTCAGCAATTTCGTTACCTTTCAGAGTTTCCGTATTAATACTACCACTTGTTTCCTCTGTAGTAGAAACCGTAATTTTCTCTTCCGTATCAGCAGCCAGCGAAATATTCCAGACATAACGCTGCATCACGTTAGAGTTTTCTACAGTTACAGCACTAGCAGCGCCAATCTTGCCGTCAGCGTTTACCGAAACAGTATAAGTGCCCGGTTTTACATCCTCAAACAAGTACACACCGTCGTTACCGGTTGTCACAGACTTAGTTGCGATACCGTTTCCTTCCAGTGTAACATTCGCACCTACTATAACGTCACCGCTTTTATCCGAAACAATACCTCCTATCGTACTAGCTACAGATGCCACTGTAGGAGGCGTAACGTTGCTGTAATCCGGGTCATCATCGCTACAAGCAGCAACTCCCATCATCAGACTCATGGAGAATACACCCAGTGCTCCCCATTTCAAAAAACTTTTCATAATCCTAAAAATTTAATTAATTAAATTGGTTAATATATAAAGTTGACTATCACGTCCTTTCTAAAGAATATCCGGTTAAAGCTGTATCCTCAGCATCAGTCCGCCCGAAAAATACTTCCCGTTCTGCAAACCAGCCTGTACAAAAAGCAACCGCCACAGATAGCAGTCCACAGCCACATTTACATCATTCCCCGTATATTCCAGCATGGCCCGGCTGTTAGGCGCAAATGCCGGCCGGTACGTAATGCCACCGGCCACTCCCCGCCACTTCGCATTAAAATCCGAACGGAAGTAGCGGTACGTCAGGTGTACCCCCAGCTCATGCCCATTCCAGTTCAGATGCTTGCTGGCTGCCACATAAAAATTATTAAAGTAAGCATAATCCCCACTTTTATCTTCTACCGTCCGAGTAGGATCCTGCGCTCCAACAGCCAGTGCCGGCCAGTATTTTCCCTCTTTCAATGGACGAAGTTTGATACAGAAATGACGATCCTTATTATAATATCCCACTTTCTGCGCTCCATCCTTATTTTTCGCATTCTTCAGCAGCGTGCAGACATACGACAACTCCACCCACGAAAAAGGTGCAATAGCCAAAAAATGATTATACGTATTATACTTCTCCCCCTTATATGCCAGTTTATCCGGTGTAAATTCTCCGTTCAAGAAAAAAGCTCCTACACGGGCAGTCCCCGCCGGAGCCATTTCAGCCGTAGGCACATGCATCATGCCCGTGATACCCGTATATTCCTGTGCCCGTATACCTGAGAAACCCATCAAAAGCACCCCTCCGACAAGTCCACTAAAAAAAATCCTCTTCATCGGTTCACCTCCTTTTCTTTAAAGTCCGGTTTCATGGTATTGCTACCCCATTGAAGCCGGTCGCGGTCGAACCATCCTTCCCGTTCGTTTTCTTCCGGGTCCGTATTATACATCTTGTTGGCATACCTATCCGCCTGAATGTTATACGTCAGCCGGAAATTCGAAGCAGGCCGGAAATTCACCTTCCGATGTCTGCGCTTATACGGCGGAATCATCATCACCACCTTAAATCCTCCGTTACGTCCGCCCTCATTACTATATTGTGCATACAGTCCCACGCTGCAATGCGTGAAGTGCCGCATACCCTCTGCCACTATACCGTAATCCTCATACACGAAACGTCCACCTCGTACCCGCAACTGCGTATTCCAGCGGTTCAGATATACATCAGCTCCTGCCAGCGCCGTCCATCTGGCAGGCGTACTTGCCCGCCATCCCGTAGCCATCGAACAGAAACCCGTCCATCCCGCCTGTGCTTCCAGTGCCAGCCAACTATTTACGGTATAAAAGAGCTTCGCATCCAGTCCGTAGCGCTCGTGGCTGAACAATCCGCCACTTCCTTTCAGAAAGAGCTTCTTGCCAATATACCACTCCTTCGACAATACCGCCATGTTCAGACGTACTCGTTTATAGTAGTCCCCATAATCGTTATATACCGGTAGCAATACCTGTGCCGCCACCTGCCACTGATGCCCCATGTTCCATTTCACACCCGGTGTCAGGTTCACCAGCAGCTCATAAGGCTTACTCAAAAAAATATCACGATAGTTGAGGTCTACCCCCATGAAGACATCTACTTCACCGGACCGGACAGCAGGCTGCGCTTTGCCCTCCATACCCGAAAGCAGGAAGCAAAGCAACAGCCATAAGCCTATCCGGCTTCTCAAAACCTCACCCAAGTTATAGCTATATTTCCAATTCATCATTTAAAATGTAATCAACACCACAATCACCGGACAGTAGGCTGCACTTTGCTCTCCCCGCCCGCCGGCAGGAAGCAAAGCACAGCCGTCAGCCTATCCGGCTTCTAAGGATCTCACCCACCTTATAAATATATCTTAATCCTAACAGGAAAACATTCGAATAAACCCCATTCTCCCGCAAGGCACGTAAATGATCACGCATAATCTGTTTGTGACTGCTCAATCCGGAAGACGAAGCCCCTCCGGTACGCATGGTTACAAAATCCATTGGAATATAGTACGTACGTATCCGGTTTACAAAAATCAGTCGCAGCAAGTTTTCAAAATCCGCCGCGACCTTATAACTCGTATTAAAGGTTCCATATTTACGGTACATCTCTCTTTTACAATAGAAAGAGGGATGAGCCGGCATAAATCCTAATCGCATCATCCACCTCCGGAAAGGCTTCGATGAATAATAACGTATGCAGTGCGACAAATCTTCCGGTTGCACATAATGCACATCCCCGTATACCGCATCCACATTTTCTTTCTGAAACACATCAGCTACCCGTTGCAGCACCTCTTTACTCGTATAAAAATCATCCGAATTTAAGATACCCACTACATCTCCCGTAGCCATCCGCATTCCCTTGTTCATCGCATCATATAAGCCCTTATCCGGTTCGCTAACCCATCGCATTTTTCCCTCAAACAGCGGTTCGTATTTTTTCACGATATCCATCGTTCCGTCCTTCGAGGCACCATCTACTATGATATACTCTATCTCTTTATAGTTTTGCGCCAATACACTCTCCAGTGTATCCGTCAGTGTCTGTGCACTATTGTATGTAATAGTTATGATAGAAATTTTCATTTCTACAAAGAAATATTATAATGTTCTTTCAAATACCTTTTAATTCTTTCCTTGTCCGTACCACAAGTCTGTTTAATTTCGAAGACCTTAGCATCTACCAGCGTACGATACCACCAGCCTTGTAAGAAAGTCCAGATAAATCCAATCTTTCCATCCAGACAGGCCCCTTTCAGAAAATATCGGTAACAGAAGTAAGCGAACGAACGCCAGAATAAAGGCTGTTTGGCATATCTATGTTTTTTCATTCGCTTACTCAACGCCTGTGCACTAATATGTTTATTCTCATCTGTTTCAGCAGCTCCAGTCAAATCAAGTTCTATATCCAGCAAATCTACCGCCTCCCGAATGGCATAATTCACATGCTTATGACAGAACCAGGAAAGGTCATTCAAATTATGATCACAGAAATCATGTTCAAATTCTACCGCTCGCCCTTCCAACAGTTGAATATGCTCATCCATTAAACGTTGTTCGCAGACACCTTTTCCCGTTTGGAACAGGCGAAGCAACTTCACTGGATATATTCCTCTTTTCATCCATTTACCCATGAAAATATGACGCCGATTGAATATTACCCCTGTAATATCATCTGCCAAAGCAGGAAGTTTCCGGTTCAATTCTTCAATCAATTCCGACATCAGATATTCATCCGCATCCAAACGCAAAATCCACTTGGATTTAATAGGAGCATTTTTCAGTCCCCAATTCAACTGTTTGGCATAATTATTTTCCCATTTGTTTTGAAGAATAACAGCCCCATATTCTTTGGCTATTTCTAATGTTTTATCAGTAGAATAAGAATCTATAATGAAAACCTCTTTAGCAAACTTCTTCACATTCTCCAAACAACGCCGAATATGTATTTCTTCGTTGTAGGTAAGAATAATAACCGAAACATCTAACATGATTTGTTACTCCTTTATAATACGTTTTTTTATAAATTTTGCAGGATTCCCTCCTACAACCGTCCAAGATTCCACATCCTTAAAAACAGCAGCTCGAGCACCAATAACGGCTCCCTGCCCTATGGTTACTCCCATACCAACAAAAGCATCTGCTGCAATCCAAGCAAAACTTTCCACTTGAATAGGAGAAGTTATCAAAGGATTTCTAGGATTTGAAATGTCATGAGAAGCTGTGCACAAATATGCACCTTGAGAAATAACAACCTTAGAACCCAATTTTATACATGCAGGATTATAACAATTTGCACCAGCACCAATTGCTGTATAATCTCCTATTTGCAAATTCCAAGGTGCCCAAATTTTAGCTGAAGCACTGATTTTAGAACCTTTTCCTATTTTAGCACCAAATAGTAATAATATAAAATTTCTCCATCGCCAAAACAAAGGTCCAGCAAAAGGTCGGAATAAAAACAAACAAGTTATATTCCATACCAATCGATACAATTTATTTCTCAAAGAAAGGCATTCGTGATATGCTTCTACCTTCATTATTTCTGCCCTTTCATTCTTATAAATTTAACAAGCCCAAATGGCATATATTCTCTAAAAAGTTTAACCAATCGAGTCTTTACATCTGGCACCATATATTTACGTTGCATTTCATCAAAGGAAAGCTGTTCCAAATCCCGATAAAAAGAATTTCTCGATTGAGGTAACTTACTTGAACGTACACTCGCCTGATTACGATTTACTGCTTCTTCTATTGTACGCTCAATACATTTCATTTTATCCTTACTTTGATTTATCAATGACACCCCTTTATCTGTACTGCCAATCAATAAAGAAACTCCCTTTTCAATTTCATCAATATGTCCAAAAGGTATACTTTTACCAATTCCCCAAAAATCAGCTATCGTTATATCTGCTTTTCGCGGAAATCCCAAGAATTGACAATCGTAGCAAGCCATTTGTAGATTTTTATTATCATTAAATGCCAGCCAATAAGCATCATCATCATTTTTTAAATAATATTTTTTCCCCGATAATAACGTAATCCTACGTAAAGCATCATACCATCCTTTCTTTTTATGGCGAAAATTTATATGAGATAGTTTTCCATATTTACCTTCTATCCATTCCAAATATTTTTTATACATCAACGGACTTGGTACACCATGACAAATAAAATCACAACAAATTATATTTGGATAATCTTTCCTTAGAAAATTTCTTAACCCTGCCGCTTGACAAGGTGTTCCACAAAATAAAACAGTTCTTCCTTGTTTTGCATATTCTTTTACATTCCGAAAAGCATCTCCTATATAACTTTGAACATATTTACTTAAGCGTAATTTAGATAAATCCGATTTTTTTTCTATGCATATATGAGATACAGACATATCATTTGCATAAGCAGCTCCACAAACGATACCACCCATTTCTAACACGGTTTCTGCTAAGGCAGAGAAAACACCTCCACTGGAACTTTCAGCACGTACATTTTCATCTTTATTCCAAGCAGCATATACTAAAGGATTCTCCAATAAAGAAATTGTTTTGACACCATTTAAAACTGGACAGACTTTTTCACATAAGCCACATGAAATACATTTATCTGTATTAATCAGAGGTCTATAAAAGCCCTCGTTTCCTGAGATTAGATTCAATGCTTTTTGCTCACAAACAGAAGAACATGCACCGCATCCTGTACAGACACTATCATCGCATAAACGTAGTAAATTTTGATTAATCATTTGCAATTATCCGTTAAAAACTGAATGGATTTTTTTCTTTCTTCACTTAATCGCCGCATCACAGGCATATAATCTATATGCATATTCTCTATTAACGGGAATTTTCCCCCTTCCATTAACAAACGACTTTCTAATTGAAATAATTTCAATAAACTTTGTTGGCGACTATTATTTTGTTTTCTCAATGGTGTTACAGTATAGAAATCCCGTTCCAAATTAATAGAGAATGCTGTACCATGAAAAGAATTAGTAATCACCAATTTAGCATGAGCAAACAATCCTATAAATTCTTCTGGACCAGCATCAGTTATATCAATAATAGATTTATCTTTATCCTCTACGGAAGCATTCTTACATATCCGAACAATTGGCAAATTTAATCTTTTATTAAAATAATAAGCCAGTTGTAAAATGTAAGGACATGGCGTCAACTCATATAACAAGATATACCTATTACCAACACTTTTAACTTCTTCGGGTAAAACAGCAATCTTATTCCAATCATCTTTTGTAAGTAATAAAGTCGGATCAAGCACCCATTGAGCAGACTTTCCAGACAAACTATAAACCAAATCTACTGCATTACTCTCTCGAACTCCAATAGCATCAAATTCTCTTAATGCTTCTTGATAATATGAAAAAGCATACGAAGGTATTTCTGATACACCAAAACTCGATGCATAAGCTATTTTTTTTCTACCTTTTGGAGCAAATTTTAGAAAATAAGGATCCAATGAAGAATAAATTCCCGGATTCCAAACCTGATCGCTTCCTACCATATAAATATCATAGTCCATTTTAGCCTCAAAAAGTTCATCAATGGTTTTATATGTTTTAGAAAGTTGCGTATTTTTTTGGTGGAACAAAACGAATCGTTGTTTTCTAACATTTTCATTTTTAGAATTCAAAAACATTTTGATTTTCACATAAATAGGATATAACCTTTCTACCAATATTTTTTTTATTCCAAAACGAAAGTTAGGTTTTGAACGTATAGTTTTTTTATGCTGTGGATTTTTATAGAACAAATAATCTATAATTTCAGCATCATACCCTAATAAAATTAAGACACGTTGCAAAGCATAAGCTTGTAACTCTGCTCCGTAATTATTAACCTTCAAAATAGTTATAATACCTATCTTCATATAATTTTCTAATAGAATCTTAATCAAATACGAAATCAGGTTTTTCACCACCATTAAGAATCCATTCATACAAATGCTTCATCTGTGTGGCAACTTGTACACTACTATATTTTTCTATAACAAGCTGCCTTCCTCTTTCCCCCATAGTCAACAATTCTTCATCCGACAAAGAAAACACTTCTTCCATCGTTTGGGCTAATGTATGAATATCATTATTTACCCACCAACCACAGTGGCGAGCATTCAATTCTTCCCAAGGTGTCCCTAAACTGGCCATAACAGGAGTTTTTACAATTAAAGCCTCTGTTATAATCATACCAAAGTTTTCAAAATCACTCGGAACGAACAAAGCTGTCAATGTCGCTAACTTTTCAAACTTCTCACGCCCATTTACAAAACCAGCAAATACTACATTCGTCAAGCCTAATGTAGTGACAAGTTCTCTCAAATATGCTTCATAGGATTCATCACCCTTTCCCATGATGTAAAGCTCTGCATTTTGAGTAGCCTTGCCTAAACTTGCCCATGCTTCAATCAGTCCTTTTACATTTTTTCTTGGATGTAAACGTCCTAAAAATCCGATACGTTTTTTACTTCGTTCCGGTTTTATATCATCAATATAATCAGGAAGAGGCATCGGATTTGCAATAACAGCAACAGGATTTTTATACCCTAAATCTCGATAATATTTCATTTCTTGCATACAAGTTGCATGAATGCAATTTGCCTCACGGATATCCTTATCAAAACAAAGATACATCATCAACTTCTTCTTCCATGCCGATCGAGCCAATGCCTGTGGATAAAGCATTCCATGTGGAGTAATTACATAAGGTTTTCCTTTTTTACGAGCTATAGAAGCTGTTATCTGATTACAATACATCCATAACCCATTGGTATGGTAAAGATCATAATCGGTCGCATTCAAATAATGAACAATATTATGTGAATAACCAAACGGAGTTTTACCATCGTATGGTAAAGCCTTAATCCATTGCTCGCCAACTCCCATTAAGTGATTAGTAGGATCATTGGGTTTCAACGTCAATATATCCGTCTGACAATTTAACTGATTCAATGCAGTAACTAAATCATACGTACATGTAGAAGTACCTCCTGATTTAGCTCCAAATCCTGCTATAGTTTGTAATATTCTCATTTATCTTCCTCCTGTTAATATTGCATAAACTCTCGGAGTAAACCGATTAAGCAATTTGGCAACAAATACACTCACAAATACCATAATCCATGGATTAAGTAAGTAAAATAAGGTAACAGTAAATTCACTAACTCCACAGATAGCAAGAGCTAATTTCTTAATTATATTAAAAGTAGGCTCATGGAAGCAATAAATGAAAAAACTATATCCACAAATATATTTAAATATTCCTTTATTTTTTAAACATTTGCCATGAGCAAAAATATCATACAATTTCCATATCACATATAAACTCACTATATTAATAAAAGCCATTACAAATCTATTGACTACATTACCATAAGCTGAATAAACTGCATAAAACAAGTAGATAAAAACACCTAAAATAAATATCCATACTGGACAGGAATAATTTTCAATCTTACATTTTTTTACACTCAATATAATTCCTATCCAAAAATATAGTAACCATGGATAAAAACTAACAGAAAAAAATGCTATTAATAAAGCTATCACCCATGATTTTTTTGTCAGCCACCACAACAAAGGGACACAAACTGACATAACAATCAAATCACGTAAAAACCACAACTGAAATGCAGCTGGAGCAAGAAATAATGAATATAAGCTATCAGTTATAAGTTGATTTAAATATCGCTCTAATGTACCTGTACCATTATTAAATTGATTTGCATAAGGTTTTCTTTCTATTATAATATACCATAACACAAAAACCAGATTCCATAATACATAAGGAAGCACAAGCGTACGAACCTTTTTCTTTAGCTTCGGCCAAATATCATTGATGCCATTAATATTTCTTACAAATAAATATCCAGATATACAAAAGAATAAACAATTCGCAATCTGACATATACCATGCCCTATAAATTTCTGAATAAAATGAGACACAACATATTGTTCAGATTCTAAATAATAACTATGTATATATACCACCATAATTATTAATATAGTGTATAAGACTGTTAATTTATCACTTAAATATTTTGTCATATAAATTATTCTATGAAAGAAGTATAAGCCCTAATTTGATTGTTATCTCGTTCGCTCCAATCTATTTTCCAGACAGCATTTTTTAAAGTAGAATAATTAGCTTCCATCAATAAAACTGCCTCATGTAAACTATCTATATGTTCCGATTGAAAGATACAGCCCGTATGTAAATCTTTAACCATATCTATCGAACTGCCAACTTTATCACTTACAATGACAGGAAGTCCCCAATACAATGCTTCTTCTACAACTAATCCCCAAGGCTCTGATTTCGAAGGAAGAATAAACACATCATGAGCCTGATAAACATCTCCTAACTTATTATTATCAATAAATCCAGTAAAAGTTATATTAGCCTTCGCTTGCTTTTTCAATTCTGTTTCAAGAATCCCTTGCCCAACAATAGTCAAAGGTTTACCACTTCGATTAAATTCTTCTATTAATAAAGCTACATTTTTTACATCAACTAATCTACCCACGTAAATATAACGTAATGGCTGATTAGGTTTAACTTTGCGTTCTCGTCTTCCTTTGTAGAAAATCCCAACACTACCTGTAATATGAATTATTCCTTTATAATCTATCTGATGAAAAAGTTCTTCATGTGGTTTTCCTGATGGTAAAACACCGCTCATCCGACCTATGATTTGCCGTTTAATCCAGCCTCTGATTCCATTAAAAGAGGACTCAAAAACAGAAGATTCGCATACCATTACATTTTTACATTTAGCTGAGAAAAAACTATATAAGTTATATTCTGGAGCCATCCACCCCGCATAAATCACTTTTTTATAACGTATAGATAACATCAATTTTATTAATTGAATAAAAGTATGCCATTTATTACGTGTATTGGAGTCACCTTGATTTATAAAATAATAATCAAACTTCAAATTCTTATTATTTTCCAATATAGTGTTTACAGCTTCTGATCCGTAACCATATAACACTAACAATAAACTATTTGTACGTGCTATTTCATTACATAAGTTTAATTTATAAAATGACGGTGTATTAGTCAAATAAACAAAATCATACATTTTCTTCATAAAGCTAATTCTTTAACATACGTTCTAAATCAGATTTATAAACCAACATACTTTCATCATGTACTTCATTAAAATTCATCTTATCATATTTACTCAAATCATAGCTTCCGGCTCTATCCCCTAACCCTCTCGATGTTTTTATTTTATAATCCTCCTCACTTTTGCAATAGTAATGATTCAACCGTACATTCGTAAAAGTTAAATCACGACAAAACCATCCTTTTGAGCGATATTTTCCTGTACTATCTACTGAAACAGCTCCTAAACGATATTGTGGATAATGAGGTGAAATATAATTATGGACCATTCTAGGATTACATAAAGTCTTAATCATATGATTCATTGAATTCGTTTCTTTTGCACGATCAATATAACTTTCGGTTATCAATCCTTTTGGACGTAATTTATGACCGGAATTTCCATATAAACACCAGTTAAGAGCTATACCAGCCGCTCTATTATGCAAGGATAATACACGTTTTACAATTTCCCCAATGGGTTCAAAAGGTATTTCCGGCATAATATATTCATCTAAATCAATAAAAGCCATATACCGACATTCCTCTTTATGACGAGTTATGGCATCATTATACGCATCTAGTTGTTTCCCCACTCCTTTTATCAACTGATAATCTATTAGTCCACAATCAATATACGGTTTCAATAACTGTTTTGTATTATCAGTGCTTTCATTATCATATAAATAGATTTTTGTAATTCCAACCAATTTATGAAATTCAATCCATTCTCTAATATATAAGCCTTCATTTTTAGCAATCGCAACAATAGCTACCTCATGAGAAAAAGTCCTATTCTTATCTCGTTTCAAAAATTGTTTTACTCTCCATCCTCCAAAAGTCATTGCATATATTCTGCACACCAACCAATTTATTAAAAGATAAGGTGAAGTAAGCAATAGTATTAATTTCGATATATTTCTATGTCTACGTCTCAACCATAGAATATATTGATTATTATAAATAAAACAGTCAAGCCATAACTCGAACTGCCAATAATAAATTTTTTGCTTTAAATTCATTTCATTTATTTTTTTCTATTTGTTCCATAAACGCTTTCCAAACATTACTATTAAAGCGTTTCATTACTTCTGAGGACTGGTTTGCATATTGTAATAATTCAGATTTCGGCATAGATATAATTTTCTGTATATCATTTATAAAATCATTACAATCATCATTAACTTCAAAATAATTTATTCCTTCCAATTGATTATAATGAAGAGTAGAAATAATTATACGGTTATGAAGTAATGCTTCTATAATTTTAGATGGGAAATTACATTGATTCTCTGGGTAAGAAGGATTTCGAGTACTTAACAAAAAAGGAGTATGATGAAGTATCTGAAGATATTCTTCATATGAAACCATTCCATGATAAATTATATTGCGATATTTATTAGTATACTTTTTTATTAAATCAATGTCTGGTGCTTTTCCTGTAATATGTAAAGTTGTTTCAGGCATTTGAGAAAAAGCATGTAACAACATTGTCAGCATAGAAATATTTTCACCCAAAGCCCCTGAAATAAGAAATTCATTATTTATATCAGTAACTTGTGAATAAGCCGGTGAATTTATAGGAACAACCCCAGGTAAACAAACCGAATTTTTACACGTAAATAATGGCGAGTCAGCTAATCGTATAGTTCCGTCCATATGATTAGTCAACCATAAGAAAAAGCGATCCATAATTTTTTTACTTGGAGTATAGTCTAATATAATCATATTTTGTTTTACACTTGGTTTTAATAGTTTCAACAAAATGATTAAAGGCGCATTCAAAATTGTACAATTATAATACCAAATAGATGATTTACTCGGAATCTTAAAAAACAATCTTATATTTTCAACAAAAGGAGCAAACTTATATAAAATGTTCTTTTCCCTCCAAGAAGAATAAATAAGCCCTTTAAATGGTTCGATTTTGCCACTAACAAATGTAGGCAAGATAGAAAACACCTTATCAAAGACATTTCCTTTTATCAAATTAAAACTAAAATTACAAGCAGCCACTGATAAGTGACATTTCAAGATCTTATCGGAAGGGACAATATGGGTAACAAAAATACGTTGCATTCCATTAAAACAATTTATTTTTATTCAACTCAAACTCTATTATATTCTGTTCTAATTCTTTTTTAGTTAATCGTTCACTTTCTGCATAAATAATACTTTCATGTTCTAATATCTTTTCTATTCCCCATTTGAATTTAATAATCCTAGCTGGATTTCCAATTACTACAGCATAAGGAGGGATAGGCTTTCTCACAACAGCCCCAGCACCTATTATAGCTCCTCTTCCTATATGAGCACCAGAAAGCAGAGTTACATTAATACCAATCCAAACATCTTCCTCAACTATTATATCACGATAATTATTATCTTCATTTCCGCCAGTTAAAAAGCACCCAATCTGTTGATGGTGATTGGATGTAACAACAACTAAACCTTCAGAAGTTAAACAACCACGCTTCATAATAAATTTACTATTACCCATCGTCATTATTGTAGATCGACGTCCAATTCGAGCATTATCATACAAATAAATATTTTGAGGATTTTTTAAATCTGCTGGAATTCCTAAAGCTGCATTTTTCCCGAAATATCCTAACTTTACAGGATTAGGATTTACGTAATAATGAATAAAAATTCCAATAGCATGTTTTAATCTTAACAATAGATGCATATTTCTTAATAAAAGCTATAACTGATATTTACTTAATTTATTTTTTTTGAAGAACCATCCAATTAGAAACCATCCACATACGACAGGAGTTCCTGGACCAAAAGGATAAGGTCCCTCAGTAAAACTAGTCATACATAATAAAAAGAGACAAAGAAACGGATACAAATTATTACTTGCCGCTTTTGCCATTCCTTTTAAACAAATAAACCAGGTATATAAATAAGGAGGAAAGACTAAAATGGCTCCAACAATTCCATAAAAAGTTAAATGTCCTATAATAAAATTATCGACTGGAGAAAGTTGTTTATTCAATAAAGCATTACCTAAAAAAGGACTCTCTAAAAATGTTTGAAGTCCAACCTCATAAGTACTTAATCTACCTGATGTTATACTATCAACACTATTTACATTTTTATTAGCAAATAAAGAATCATAAATAAAATCTATAGGGAATAAATCTAAAATACTTACAATAAATAATACAATACATAGAAAAAGTAAGACAAAAGGATTTCGTAAAATCAATATAAGCATATTCTTTTTATATAGAAAATAAAATATAGCAAAGAATACAGATATAATAGCAGTACGACAACGAAAAGTCAATAAACACGCACATAATAAAAACATCACTACCATCCAAAGAATCAAATTCATTTTTTTAGAAGTTTGATTTATTATAAAAGTACACAGGATAATAGCAGTTCCCAACAAAACCCCACTTGAATTCTTTACAGCAAAAGCATATTGCGAGCTTATAATAAATCCACCAAGATTTGTATAAATTGAATATAGTCCTAAAAATAAAGCAGCAAGAACATATATTTTCATGCATCTTCTAATAAAATTTTCACTATGTTCTTCACAGCAATAGCCTAACAAGAAACACGTAATAGTGAGAAAAATATTACTTGATACATTAAAAATGAAAACTCCACTAAAAATAAAAACAATACTACATAGAAGCAATGCAAATACACCGTAATATAAATAAAGCGAAATCGCTAAAAATAAATCTCTTTTCAGATTTAAGACTAAACTTAGAACAATAGCTCCCATAATGATAGCTATTATAAATTTATAATAAGGAGTCAATATTATCCCAGGACAATAAGAAATATTAACTAAAATAAGGGTTAGATAAATACATAAATTGTTCAACTTTCTAAACAACAAATTCTCCATAATGTTACCAATAACATGCACCCTCTACATTACTTGCAGCTTTAGGTGTTTCATTTTTTGATGGTCTTACCCAATAATCATTATATAAACTACTATAATTCGTATTCAAAAAAGGATACTGTTTCCAATTATAAGAATTATTATCCCACCGTTTTCCTTTTATACCAAAAAGGAGCTGAGTACCCCCACCCATATGAATTGCCTTTTTCCCTAATCTCTTAATATGAGCAGCCAAAGGAAGTCCGTATGCCCCACAACCTAAAATACAAATATCAAAATCTATCTTATCAATTTCATCTTCCATCCATTTCAATGCCTCAAACCAATCTTTAAATGGAACATCATTGCCTGCATTAGATTGAATAGCATGTAATGTTTTTAAGTTATAATCCGGTAAAACATCCTTATTATCAAACAACAAATTTCTCCGCTTATATTGTTTTTCAATTGTTTCAACAAAAGGATGAATTACTAATATATTTTTCTCTTTTAGAGCTAAAGTCCAAGGATTCTCACACCAGAAAGGATATAAGCACTCCAAATGAACATAAAGAACATCATTACGCAATGGCATAAATTTCTCAGCATAATTAAATGAGCCAAGCAAATCTATCTCGGGAATATCTTGCAAATAGCGTTTAGAAAAACGTTCAAGCATATCTATATTTTCAGGAAAAATACCTGCATTATTTTTCATGGAGCTAAAATATAATTTATCCCACCATGGCAAGCCCACATTATCTGTTATATATTCTAAGATTTTTGAAAATAAAGATTTATTTTTATAAATCATTAAATAATTTGAAACAATACCTATTTCTATCGTTCCAAAACGGCTTATCATACAAGGTTTATCTGATTCTAATAAATTATAGATTAGATTATTAGATTTTTGTCTTTCGGTAATACATGTAGGTAGAATAAATTGAGGATGTAAGACATTACGATAGACACTACGAACTCCCTTTATAATACAATCCTTAAAATCCATAATTAAAATTCAGACTTTATATCATCTATGACATCATTAAATTGTTCAATATAATAAAAGTTTTCTACTGGATGTTCATTGAACCAGCGAATTATTGTGTCTTCATAATGTGGCGAAAAGACACGTTTAAATCCAGATCCTATTACTTTTGCAGGAGAACCACCCAACATTTGATTTTCTCCCTCTAGTATAGTATAATCTTTATTTATCAAGCTATTTGCACATACAATAGACTTCTCTTTTAATACAGCTCCAGCCGTAATTGAACTTTTATTACCTATCCATGTACATCGTCCTATTATAATAGGACGAGTAGTACGCATAAAACCATGTTTATTAGTATTATAAACATGATGAAAGCCACTATTCATTATAACTGATTCAAATGCTATTCTAGTATATTCCCCTATATATATTTTTTCACCATTACAAACTATACGTACCCCTTCTCCTATATAAGCATATCTGCCCAAATATAACTCACCTGTAGTTACACGTATTTTTGTATTTACCGAAATAGTAGCAGGACCTTCAAATATAATTGTTGAATTTTGTGAACTTAACTGTATAAATCCACTATGATCAAACAAGCCAAAAGAATCAGCATTAACTCCAATCTTTACCATTCCACGCTTAATTGGGGTATTTTCAAATAGGACTTTACCATTAAGAATAAATAAGTGTATTCGACCATAAATAAATACAGGCAATTTCACTGCAATACAAAATGGCATAGTTCGAAAATTAAAATAAATCGTTCGCCAAAGACTTAATCGTGGTTGATTTAATCTAGCTTCAAGGCTAGCCAAAATTCGTTTTAGAAAATTCATATAAAACTATATTATAAAATCAACTTATTTTATTCCTTATACTCTATTATATATATATTCACATATAATTTTTTTCTCCTTTGAGGTTAAACCAAACATATAATAGATAGGAATGCTTAATAACATACATAGGAGAAAATTCCATCCCCAAAACATATTTATAAACAATACATGAATTCCAATTGCTACCCCTCCTGTTAATATCACAACCCCCAAACAAGGAAGCAATGCCTTTTTCATGAATTGTTGTAATGATAAACCAACCTTTTTATGTCCATAATATATATTGACAATTCCACCTATAACCATTTTATATAATATCCAATTTAACAAAGCCCAATACGGAGAGAAATTATCCAACATAAACATGATTATGCTACTTACTATTGGAAAAAGATATATAATCCCTTTAACTACACTATATTCACGAATTTCTCCTTGTGCAGAAATAGCTTGATAAATAAAAACAGTAAGTTGTTCTATTAATGTACCCACTATAAGTAATCCACAAAAGATACCTGTCCAATCAGGAACAGTATGTAACCATAATTCCAATATAGAATTCAAATAAAAAAGAATAGGTATACAAAAAAAAGAGAACAATAAAAAAGAAAATTTACAACCTACATAAGTTATATCCAATACTTGTTTACGATTATGTTCTCCTTCTCTTTTCACTAAAACTGGAGTTAAAGCCTTTATCATGTTAGTCGATACGGTCATTAGAACACCTGATAATTGAGTAGCTATACCTAAAGCAGCATTGACCTTTGTATCAAAAAAATGATTTACAACTAAGCTCATGCCAAAAAGAGAAATCATTCCACAAGCTACATTTACCATATTCCAACCAGCAAAAGAAGTCATACTTCGAATCGTATCTTTAGCATAATATCTTTTAAGTTCTACTTTGTGACATTCATCATAATGTTTTTTACAATAAAGTTGAGTAATAGAACGTAATAACCAAGATTCCAGCGCCATTAATACCGCATAAAAAATTAATCTGTCAGCTTTATAGTAATAAACAGTAAAAGCAATTACAAACTTTAGTAAAATATCAACTATACCAATAACAGAATAAATCTTCATGTTTTCATGAGCATTTAAGACTGCATCATAAGGAACGACTATTATGGAAAAAACAGTACTAAAAACCAAACATCCATAAACAAAAATAGCGGTTAGTTCCCTACCTGAAGGAATATTCAAGACACCATTAAAAAAAATAAAACCAGCACTAACTAATAAAATGATACTAATCAATGCCAAACCATAGTGCAGAATTTGGGCGTTACAGAAAATTTCTTTGATCTTATCTATACCACCTTCTCCTTCTGCATAACTAATGAAACGTTGAGTAGCCGAACTCATAGAAGCAGTCAAGAAACCCATCATAGCAATAGCCCCACCTACTACATTATATAATCCATAATCAGATGCTCCTAAAGCTTCTAATAATAGACGAGTAGTAAATACATTGACCAAAATGGAGATTACCATTCGAATATATAAAAAGATGGTATTTTTTATAACACGTTGGGATGTTGACATTTTATAAAATCTGAAAACAATACTTTATTTATATTTATTCTAATACCTCGAATCACTTTTATATTCTGATATGCATGGATATCAGTTCCGCAACAATGACATATCTGTTGGTCTAATAAATATTTTACTTTCTGTTGTGCTCCATTCCCATAATATCCTACCAAAGAGAATAAATTTATTTGAAATAAAATACCTTTTGAACGTAATTTTTGGTAATCACATTTCAACATATAGGTATAGCGTTCCGGATGTGCCAATACAGGAATGAATCCTGCCGACTTAATTTTTTCCATCATGCCATACAGATCCATCGGAGGATTGAAATAGGAAGTCTCTACTAACAGGTGGTTACCTTCCTCGCCTATCGGCAATAAATCACGATGGGCAAGGCGTTCCTTGAACAAGTTATCGAGCATGTATTCGGCTGCCAGATGCAGACGGAGGTTTCCGGTATAGCACTTTTTAAACTGCTCGAAGCGGCTGCGTAATCCAGCCGTGGTATTAGGAATATCTTCCATGATGTGGGGGGTGAACCAGACTTCACGGATTCCTAACTGTTCATACAGTCGCAAAATTTCCAGAGATTCATCAGCGGTCTGTACGCCGTCGTCCACACCGGGAAGCAGATGGGAATGATAGTCAGTCATTCCCCGCAGGATTCCGCTTTCTGCCAGCGTCTGTTTTTGCTGAAAAGGCCACCACCAGCTCATTGCTTCTGCTTTTCGTTTCCGTAATAATAGCTCGAACCGTAGCCGTAATGATAACCATAGCGATAGCCGTAACGGTAAGAACCATTGCCTTCGGTACCGTTCAGCAGTACCGCCATGTTCTTGAACTTATGTTCGGTATAAAGAGTTTCCAGTTCAGGCAGCATGCTACGTTCCAACAGTCCGGCACGTACCACAAAGATGGTTCGGTCGGCATACTTTTCGATTATATGGGTATCGGCAACCAGTTCTATCGGCGGACAGTCTATCAGAATATAATCGTAACGGGTACGGAAGTCGGCAAGTAATGTCTGCAAACGTTCACCCGACAACAACTCCGTAGGATTGGGAGGGATAGTACCTATCGGTAACACATCGAAACGAACCGTTTCGGATGCCGGCACAATTACGTCTTCAATACGCTGTACTTTACCAGCCAAATAATTGCTCAATCCGTGATGGGGTGAACCGACATAGACCGAAGTGGAGCCGCGGCGCAAGTCACCGTCGATGACCAATACGCGTTTCTCTTTGATAGCAAGCGTAGCAGCGATGTTGACGGTCAGAAAGGTTTTACCGCTGCCGGGATTGAAAGAAGTCATCAGAATAACCTGCCCTTTACTATTCTCGCTGGATACAAACTCCAGATTGGTACGCAATACACGGAAGGCTTCGTTCACCACATCACGACTGCCTTCTTTTACTACTACCTTAGTTTCGGTAAGCGGAGTCACTTTTTTATGGAACAGACCGGAACGACGGACTTTGCCATACAAAGGGATTTCTCCTACAAAAGGAATGGAAAGGTTCTCCAAATCTTTTTTGCCACGTACACGAGTATTCATCGTTTCCTGTAAGAAGACAATCACGATTGGAATCAAAAGCCCTAAAGCAAAACCAACCAACAGAATATTTTTCTTCACCGGTGCTGTTGGTATCATGGAACCAGTCGGCGGAGTAATGACACGGGTGTTGTAAGCGGTAAAGGCTTGTGAGAGTTCATTTTCCTCACGCTTCTGGAGCAGGAAAAGGTAAAGGGATTCCTTTACTTTCTGCTGACGTTCTACCGACAACAGGTATTTGGCTTGCGAAGGATTGGCCGCAATACGTTCCGTTGCCCGCTGGTCGCTCTTTTCCAGACTACGAATTTGGGTGTTCAAGGTCGTAATCAGATTATCCACAGAGGATACAATGCTCCGACGCATGGAGCGTAACGATTCGTCCATATCCACAACCAAAGGGTTCTGTTCACTACTGTTTGCTACCAGGTTGTTGCGTTGAAGCTGCAAGTTATTATATTCGGAAATCTGACTTTCGATATTCGCATTTTCCAGACCGGAATTAGCAGGCAGTAACTGGTTACGACTAGAAGCGGCGGTCAGATAGTTACGAATGTAACGTGCCATGGAAAGTTGGGTATTCAAGGTTAGAATCTGTGACTGTGCCTGGCTGCGCTCCGTCATATAAAGCTGGGAAGCCGCCTGCACATCGGGTAACAGATTCTCACTCTTGAAAGTAGAGATATTTTCATCCACATGTCCCAATTCTCCTTCAATTACGCCCAAACGGTCGTTGATAAACATGGAGGTACTGACTGCAATCTGGTTTTTATCTTTAATCCAGTTTTCATTGTATACGGCAATAACCGTATTCAAAATATCTTCTGCACGCTGGATGCAAACATCCCGAAAGCTCAAATCGATGATGGTAGCTTTCTCATCATTCAAAGCGACACTCAAGCCATCGGCGTATCGACTGACAGCCGAATTTAATCCGGAACGAGAAACAGTCAGCGATTCCGAAGTCTTTTGCCAATCCACAAAGGCGGCAGCCGGACGGATAACCACCTTTCCTATCGGAGTGACCAGACTGTCGTTCAAGGCTCCAACAACTTCTCCATCCACTTTTTCTCCATTATGCACAAACGAAGTCAGTTTGACTCCTTGCGGACGAACAGCCTCTACCGTTAGTGCGGCTGTTTCATTATCAGCCAAACCGGCAAAACTTACCGTCAAAGGCAAGTTCTGCCCGTAGCGAACCTGAGGGTAAAAACTTCCGTCAGTAGCATAATCCACTTCCAAATGCAAACGCTTTACCACATCATACATCACGGCAGGCGATTGCAGAGAAATCAGTTCGTTGTTTACATTCGTATTGGACTGGAAAAGTCCCAAATCGGAAAAGGTAGCTCCCACATCACCGGAAAGAGACTGTCCCTTCGATTCTTCCTTGATCAGCAAAGAAGCCGTACGGGTATAAACCGGTGGGGTTTTTAACAGATAAATTACAGCAATGCCTAAACAAACCACTAAAGATAAAACAAACCACCGCCATTTGGCAAGGCAGAGGTAATACAAGTCCTGAATACGGATAAAATCGTCCGCCTTGACAGCCGGACGGGTATGTTGTTGAGTTTCGGACATAAATAACAATTCTATTAAAATAAAAATTAATGATTACTTAAAGACAAGTACAGCAATTGTAGTTAACAGCGAAGCAAGTGAAATCCAGAACGAAGTTGATCGTACGTTGTTGCCGTTTACCGTTGCCTGACGGGCACGAACATTGTTCGGTTCCACATATACCACATCGTTTTGACGCAGGTAATACACCGGGGACGTATACAAATGTTCTGCCGAACAGAGATTGATGCCATATACATGCTGTACTCCTTCTTCTTCACGAAGTACCAATACTTTTTCACGCTTGCCGTAAATGGTCAGATCCCCCGCCATACTGATGGCATCGAGTACCGTCACTTTGTCCCGATCGATACTGTAACGACCGGGTTTAGTAACTTCCCCCAAAACGGAAATGCAGAGATTCATGTATTCTACGGTTACCACCGGATCTTTTACCAGATTCTTGGCAAGCAGCTCACCCTTGATAAAGGCGGCAATTTCTTCGCGGTTCTTACCGGCTATCTCAATCTTACCCAATACCGGAAAATCAATCATACCTTCTTCATCGACAGTATAACCGGAAACCCCTTGACTACTATTAGTTGTATTATTAGCAGTTACAGCTCCCTGTCCTATCTGCTGCCCTACATAAGGCAGATTGAACAACTGTGTTAACTGAGGGTCACGACTGTTTACGATAATAGACAGTTTATCACCCGGACGAACCTTGATTTCGGTTGCCGCTATAACCTTCTGTTCGCTTTCACCGGGACGCAAATCCTGGAAATATGTAACACGTGAAGGGGCTGAACACGAAAAGGTTGCCCATACGGCTAAAAGGAAGAATGCCGCCTGCAGCGACAAAGAGCGGAAAGATATTCTCATAACGATGGTATTAATAAGATGTTTGATTATAGGTTTAAGATTAACGAGTCACCAAGGTAGCTTCTTTTGCTTTGCGCTTGCGGGCAATCAACACGTCCAGATAAAGATGCAGCGCCGTCCACAGCACGACATCGATGATCAGGATGAAAGTGACATTGCAGTAAGGCAAGAGCAGCAAAGTCAACCCGATAAAAAACAAAGAAATCAGCAAAATGGTCACCATCACCCAGCGCACCCGCATGCCGGTACGCAGCAGCTTGTGATGGAAATGGTTCTTGTCGGGCAGGAAAGGACTTTTTCCGGTCCGCACACGATGTAGCACCACACGCACTACGTCGAACAGAGGAACAATCAGGGTACTGAGGGCGATTGCCAACGACGGATTGGTATGAGCATTTTCGTCGAAGTGCACAAAGCTCAAATGGATTACCAGAAAGCTCAGGATATAGCCCAAGGTAAGACTGCCGGTATCGCCCATAAACAGCTTATGGCCTTTCTGGGCGTTGCCGAATACATTGTAGCACCAGAAAGGTATCAGAATTCCTAAGGTAGCCAATGCTAAAAATGCATAGATATATTGTCCCACATAGATATGCATGTAGGCAAGCATGGTAAGAGAAATACAGCACAAGCCCGAGGCGAGCCCGTCGATACCGTCTATCAGGTTGATGGCGTTGGTGATATAAACGACAAGGAAAACCGTCAGCGGAATACCCAGCCATGCCGGAAGATCGTAAATGCCGAACAGCCCACCCAGCGAACGGATCCAATCGCCACAGCCTACCAGCAATAAAGCCGCCAGTATCTGTATCAGGAACTTCCGGCGATAGCCCACGCCGATCAAATCGTCTTGTACTCCCGTCAGATACAGCAGCATGGCACCGACAATATAAAACAGAAATTCATACAGGGTACGCGACAGCGGAAGGTTTTCTACAGGTATACCATGGAGAATACGGAATCCCATTATCAACGCAAAAGTGATGACAATGGCCGGTAAGAAGGAAATCCCTCCCAAACGAGGTACCGGACAAGTATGTACCTTGCGGGGATCGGGCAAATCGAACAAACGTTTTCGGTAGGACACTAACAGAATATTGGGAATCATCACAATGCCCAGCAGCAGGGCTATCAAAAAACTGCCTGCCAAAAATAATGTAATCATCTATCTTTAAAATAATTAGAAATGGATAATCTCTATCAGGTCGGGGGAGACTTCGGAAATAGCTATGGCGGAAACATGGTCGATAAGGACAACAACCCGTCGGTTGCGCTTGCCTTTCACTTTGACAAAGATACCTTCTACCCCATTGAATGCACCACCTAAAATGCGGACGCGGGTTCCTTTGGCAAGATTGATTTCTTCCGGCTTCAGGTAAATCAGGTGTTCATCGTTGGTATGACATACCCGTATGAACTGTTCCATCTGATCATCGGGTACGATAATCTTTTGGGAAACTCCGTCTACCTTATAAACCAGATATTGCAAAAAAGAGGTGGTTTGCTTGAACAATTTCAGGCAGGAATCTGTTGTATGAACAAAGATCAGATTGCTGACAGCTGGAACGTACAATCGCACTTTCCGTCCTCTGACGGTACGTACCTCATAACGCATGGGAACAAAACATTCGATTTGCTTTTCATCCAGCAGTTTTTTTACCTTCAACACGCGGTTGTAAGGAACGCTCATTGCATACCAATGTATCGGCTCCTCTCTCTCTATCAAACTACTGCTTACAGTAGTCATAACCTCTCCCAATTTAAAACATTATTTCCTGAAAGTGTATAACAATAGCTCCTTGAAACGCATATAAAATATTGTGTTTCAATTTATTATACAAGAAATATCTAGTTTTTATTGAATAATATACCTTTTCTAAGTAAGAAGCGGTACTAATACTCAAATAACTGGAAGTAAAGAAGAAAAAAAAGGCTCAAATCTCTTAATTTTTTATCTTTTCTTTCTTTTTCTGTTCCCTGTGTTTTCTATTATTTACGCGACATAATAGTGCTCCTTTGTAAATAAAAGAAGCTAATCTTAATGAATATAAATAGTTCGATTTGTAAATGTATGAGAATCAGTTAAATCTAGTTATTTGTCGAAAAACAAAAAAATACCCTCACTATTTATTGCTTAATTCATTTGAAGTCAATATCTTTGCCCCGTCAATAGATACCGCTTCTTACTTAGAGAAGGACCATTCCTACTCACTTTTTCTATTTAGCGATGCAACCAATTCGGCATTCGCACGATCGATAACAGAAGTATCAATAGAAGAAAGATAAATCAAAGTTGTTTTTTCGGAAGTATGCCCCATTCCATCGCTGATGACTGCTACAGGTACATTATGCTTGCGTGCCGTGCTTGCCCAAGTATGACGGGAAGTGTAAGAAGTCAATACAATATCTTCTCCCAATAAAGATGCAAGCTTTTTCAATTGCTTATTGTAATAACGCAAACCTGTTTGATATTGCTTATACGATAATTCTTCATCTTCGGTATGTAAAATCGGGAAAAGGAAAGGGGTTCCTGCCGTAGCATTCCAATAGCGGTTGATAATTTTTTGTACCTCGCATTCAATACGTACAGACAAAGAATGGCCTGTCTTCTTACGTGTATAACAAATATAGCTGTTACGGATGTCTTTGCGACGAAGATATGCAATATCCACAAAGGACATACCACGGGTACAGTAGCTAAAAAGGAAAAGATCACGGGTAAACTGCAAAGTGGGCATGTCTTTCAGCTCCAGTTCCTTCAAACGAATAATTATTTCTTCATCCACCGAACGCTTTGCGGTTTTGTCAATGCCTGTATAAACGTAGCGAAAAGGAAAAGTCTGTTTAATGCCTTCCTCACGAACAGCCCGGTTATAGACCGAGCGTAAGTTGCGCATATAGAAAGATGAGGAGTTGGAGGTGATACCACGCTTTGCCAGCCAGTCTGCGTACTCTCCGATTACAACCTCATCGAACAGAGAAAAGGCAATGTCTCTACCGTGAAGAAATTCCGTAAAACTGGAAAGGGTGCTCCGCAGATTTCGAGCTGTACCCAATTTTCCTTTTTCTGTCAAACGGGATATCAAACGTTGACCATAGGAAAGGACAGATACTACTTTTCGCGAAGAATAAAAATACTCGACAACGGTACGTGCACTAAAATCTCCTCCGGACAATTCCAGGGTACGAATGATTTGTCTGAGCTGTTCCACTTCCCGATCAATACGGTGTTGAATTGCAGAAAGACGGAAATAACCTGAATAGACAGATTTACAAACACATCCGGCAGAAGCATCCCATTCCTCCGGCAATAAATGGATGTCTGTAGTTATTTGCCTTACTTCTTTTTTACGAGAAATCTGATAATATACAGTTCCGGCCCTGCCTGAAACTGTAGATAAACGTAACTTAATCTTTATTCTAGTCATATTCATTGAATTTTATATTCAACAAACAAGTTACGCAAATAAAAGATTTCAGATTTTATATTTAGATTTCATAACATTAGGATATGTTCTTCGAAAGAAAAATGAGGGAAACAAGATATAAACTATTCGTATAGAGGCATAAACATCGCGCAGACGAAAGAAATAAAGTATCAATAAGTCTTCCCGAAAATTTGTACAAATCATTTTATTTTTTGTACAAATTTTCCGAAAACATCGGGACGTTTCCGGTGGAATTTAGGCTATATACAAAGATTCAATAGGCTTATTTGCTATTCACGCCCTTCACACAGCGGGTTTCGATGATGCATTGAGCATGCCGGAAGAGCCGTATGTGAAGGGCGTGAAGGGCAAAAAAGGGTATTTTTTCTTTTATTTTAGAACTGGAAATAGATAAATGGCTGAATGTCGCTGCTCTTTACCTGAATGACCAAAAAGATGAGGGCTATCAGGATGAGTGCCTGACCGACCAGCGGCAGGCGTGTCATGCCGCGGCTGCAAGCATTCTGCCAGCTATCGGGGCACCAGTGAAGCAGGTAGCCGACTGCCATCAGGGCGAATACTTTCCAGTACCCGGCAACGAGCTGCGAGAACAGTTCGGGATGGAACGAGGTGAAGATCTGACGGATCATGGAAACCGAACCGGCAAACTCGGTGTTGCGGAAGAAGATCCAGCAGAAGCACACGAAATGGAAAGTGATAATCACAGCAAACACACGGCGCCATCCGATACTGCGGTAAGTTTTGGGACGATGAAGCAGGCTGCGGAAGAACTTGTGTACGGCAAGTGCTACGCCGTGCAGTCCGCCCCATACGATGAAATTCCACGAAGCACCGTGCCAGAGTCCGCCCAGCAGCATGGTCAGAATCAGGTTGATGTAGGTGCGTATCTTGCCTTTCCGGTTACCGCCCAGCGAAATGTAGAGGTAATCGCGCAGCCAGGTGGACAGGGAGATGTGCCAGCGATGCCAAAAATCGGTCACGCTGTCCGACTTATAGGGGGAATTGAAGTTGATGGGGAAACGGAAGCCCAACAGCAGGGCGATACCGATGGCCATGTCGCTGTAACCCGAGAAATCGCAGTATATCTGCAACGCGTAGCCGTATACGCCGAAAAGGTTCTCCACTCCGGAATACAAGCTGGGATTGTCGAAAATGCGTTCTACAAAGTTGATGCTGATATAGTCGGAGATAACGGCTTTCTTGAACAGACCGCTCACGATGAAGAAGACTCCTTCGCCGAACATTTCCTTCGAAACGAACAGGGGCTGGCGAATCTGAGGAATGAAGTCGCGGGCACGCACAATAGGTCCTGCTACCAGCTGGGGGAAGAAGGATACATAAAAGACGTAGTCCAGCAGGTTGTCGAGCGGCTTCAGGTCGCGGCGGTACACGTCGAGGGTATAGCTCAGCGACTGGAAGGTGAAGAAGGAAATACCGACCGGCAGGAAGATGTCGAAGGCTTCGTAGTGGCCGTTCCACAGCGGACAGAGCATTTCGTAAAAGAAGTTAGTGTATTTGAAATAGCACAACAGTCCCAGATTAATGCACAAACTTATCACGACCAGCAGCTTGCGCTTCCAGAGTGTTTCGGTACGTTCCATCCGTCCCGCCAGCAGGAAGTCGCTCACGGTAACAATTCCCAGTAGGAAGAAATAGATGCCGCTGCTCTTGTAGTAGAAATAATAGGAGAAGGCAGACACGAACAGCAGACGTGCCGTGGTCTGTTTCTGCAACAATACGTATATCAGACTGAATCCCAAGAAAAGGAACAGGAACAGTCCGCTGCTGAAAATCATCGGCTGACGGGGGTCGTACGTAAGTATATCTGCCAGTTTAGTCCAATCGAGTTGCCACATAATGATTGTATGCTTTTATAAATGCTTCGTGTAATAATAATCCTTGTAAAGTATATCCTTCGTGGGTAAAGTGTATCTTATCGCGCTGGTACATTTTGGCCGCGTTCCAGTTCAGGCAGGCACGCTGCTTGCCGCCGACAATATCGTACATGTCCCAGATGGCAATGCCGTGCTCGCGGGCGAACTTCAGTTCATTTTCTACGACCAGCGGGGTACGGGGATTGATAATCTTCCCTCTCCTGCCGTTCCGCACATAGGCTCCCGGTGGAGTGGTCATCAGAAAGGCGACATCGGGACAGGAGGCTTTCAGCTCCGCTATCAGATAGTTCATGGCGGCGGTATGCTCGGAGGCGTTGTAGCGCCGCCCGTGTGCTTCGTTGGTTCCAAACGATAAGATGACGAGGTCGGGATGCAAGTCGGCTATCTGACGGATGTTTTCGGGGGTGGAAAAGCTCTGGCACGTGGCTCCGTTTACCCCCAATATGTGATATACCACTCCGTTGGAACCGGTTTCACGGGCGATGCCGGATGTCTGGTAGGTGACGGGGATGTTTTCGACGGCTTTGGAGCCGAAATCGTCTTCCAGACAGCAGCGCATAACGTAAGGAAAGACATGTCCCCTGACGTGTGAATCGCCTATGTGCACGATACGCAACGGACGGTCGAGAGCCCCTAACTTTTCCCAAAAGGGATGTAATGAACCTGCCGGATCGGTCAGCTCGTTTTCGGTCGTATTGCGGAATACAGCAGGCATGGGACTGTCGACGGATACAAACTGCATCAGCTGTTTCATCTCGTGACTGGGATAAACAGGCGATGAGTGCTTGTCGGGTTTCGGACACTCGGGAAGGACATCCTGCGCATATCCGGGCATGGCGACAAGTACTGTCAGGCAGGCTATGTAAAAGACTAGTTGTTTCAGTTTCATCGTACGTTAATTTTCGTATGCCTTGCGTTTCTCGTATTGTTCCTTGCCGTACATCAGGGCATCGAACAGGATGTTCGCCAGATGCTTTCCGCCCCGGAAGTTGATATGGGTATAGTCGTAGTTTGCCATGGCGGGCTTGCTGTTAACCATTTCGACCATACTGCCCTCGCCTCCCATGGCCTCGAACATGTTCCAGAAGGCTACATGAGTCTTGGCGGCAAGTGCCTGCTGGTAGCGGATAAGGTTCTTCACGCCGGGCATGGTATGCAGTTCGCCGGTTTCGGTCTTGCTCTCACGGTCGCCGATACCGACGATCAGAATGGCGGCTTCGGGGAAGGCTTCTTTCAGGTGGGCAATGACTTTCTCCATCTCGACGGTATAATAGGAATAATTCATCACTTTTTCCGAAGCGACATTCAGTCCGTATTGCAGGACAATCAGGTCGTAGGTACGCAAGCGGTTGTAGGCTTTCAGTACCGACATCGGAATGCCGGCAAGCTGCTGTCCGCTGCTGCCACGGGTACTGAAGTTATCGAGAATCACCCCTTCGCGCGAATCCATGGTAGCCGCAAAGCAACGGGTATGCTTTCCTGCCTGCTGTACCCGCCAGCGGATGGTACCGATACTGCCATCTGCCTCTGCCACCTGCATACGGGTGCTGTCGCCGGGGAATATGTATTCCTTACTTTCGCCCCCATTGATCTGGGCAGACAGGATAACGGAATCGGGCGAGAAGAAATAGAAGGAGGACGTTTCGCAGGTATCCAGACAGGCTGTATAGTTTTTCCCGCCCTTCAGAGTAACCGACGCTCCCGCACGAGGAATAAAGTAATGGTTGGAAATATCCTGAAAAGCGCGTTTGAAACCCGACGAGTCGGTTACGGCATGGCTCTCCCAACCTTCGAAGGTATGTTTTATTGTCGGACGGAATCCGGCTACACGGGAGGTTACCGGCACATAGCCTACTCCCCTGCCCCCGAACTTCTGCTGAAGCAAGGACCGCAGGTCGGCTGTCAGGATATCGCCTTCGATAAAGGAATCGCCGAAATAGGCAATGCGTACCGGACGGCCCAGAGAGGCTCTGTTCTCCAGGGCTTCATAAAATGCTCCCATTCCCAAGCCGAGGGAATCGGTATAATCTTCAATACAGGTCATGCCGGTCTTGCAGGTATCTACAAATACGGGCTTTGCCACAACCGGCAAAGAGATAGAGTCGGAATCGGAAACTTCTTCCACAACCGGATCGGGACGCAGGTCGAAGAGCAAGTCGACTTTGCGCAAAGGAGTACCGTTCAAATTGACAGGCGGCAGATAATACAAAGCCAGCAGTCCCGCCACAACCAGCAGGGTAAAGATAAAAGTGAATGTTATTTTATTTTTCATCGACAAATCTTTGCAAAACAGTTGCAAAGATAGCGGTTTTTCGAAGATTATGAGGCGTATTCTCAGCGCTTTTCTTTTACAGACTGTAAAAAAGCGTCTACCATCTGCATTCCTTTGGGAGTAGTAATTCCCCGCATGTGCAGGAAGGTGACCTCACTGTATATCTCCGACAATGGATAATTATTGGTAATATCGGAGTACACAAGCATCTCAAACTGCATGGACATGGCCTGATTGATGATGTCGAAATTGATGTCGTCGCGGAAGATGCCTTCTTCTACGCCTTTCTGAAAATGAATCAATGCCGCCGCATCACTCTGTTTCTGACGTTCGCGTATGCAAGACAACACGTTGGGGTATTTGCGCAGGTCGCGCAGGAAAAGCGGATTCAGCTCGGTCAGCTCATTGAGCTTTCGCTTGTAAAAAGCAAAGATTACTTCCAGAGCATTCTGAGCTCTGGAAGCAACCTCGCTTATATAGGTACCCATCTTCTGCTGGTGCATAATCAAGACTTCCAGCAAAAGCTGTTCCTTGTCGCAGAATAATTCGTAAAGAGTACGCTTGGAAATAGAAAGAGCACATGCCAGATTATCCATGTGTACATTTCTAATCCCATATTTGCCGAAAGCCCGGGAAGCCTCTTCTATCACCCGTTTTTTCAGCTCTTCACGATCGCATTTGCTTCTCTTTACGCCTGCCATAGTACCTTTTAATGAATAATTCCCAGTTTGGATGTTTCGACAAACTCGATAATATGATCGATTTCCGGACTAGAAGGCACTTGTTCCTTGATACGGATCAAAGCATCGTGCTGTGAGGTATTCGCTTTATACAAAATGCGATATGCCTGTGCGATGTGTTTGATCAGCGGTTCGGAGAACCCTGCTACTTCCAGTACCTTGGTATTGATGCTGTAAAATGCAATCGGTTCGTGAGCAGCCACGATAAAAGGAGGGATATCTTTGATGAAACGACAGCCTCCCTGTACCAGAGAATAGCTTCCCAGACGGGTATTTCCCTGCATCAGTACATTGGACGTAAGGATAGCACAATCCTGAATGATGCAGTTTCCTGATACCTGCGAACCATTTCCGATGATACAGCGGTTACCTACTGTCACATCGTGCGACAAACGTACACCTGTCATGATAAAGTTACCATCGCCTACGGTAGTAGCATGTCCGGCGTGTGTACCACGGATAATCACAGCATTTTCACGGATAACATTGTTATTGCCGATGCAAGCCAGTGTTTCTTCACCCGTATAGGTGAAATCCTGGGGAACAGCCGCAATGACTGCACCCTGATAGACGGTGTTACCGTTTCCCATACGGGTACCGCTCATCAGGCTGGCATAAGGCATAATCACATTATCATCGCCTATCTCTACATTCTTGTCGATATAGGCAAACGGATGTACCGTAACGTTTTTTCCGATCTTAGCAGAGGGGTCAACGTAAGCTAAAGGACTAATCATAGTTTCTTTCATATTTAAGGTTAATTATTCTCTTCCTCCTCCCAGTGCACTGTACAGGTTGATGACAGCCTGAATACGCTGGAAGTTATCAGATACTTCGCTCAACTGTGCGCTCAGCAGATTTTGCTGTGCAGTAAGGATTTCCAGATAAGTAGCGTCGCCGCTCTGGAACAAGGACTTGGTATAAGTTACCGCCTTATCCAACTGGTCTACCTGACCGCGGTCTTCAATCAGCTTCTTGTTCTGTGTATCGTACAGGAACAAAGCGTCGCTAACTTCTTTTCCGGCTTCCAGAATGGTCTGCTGGTAATTCATCTGGGCAATCTTTTCTTCTGCCTTCGATACCTTCAGGTTAGCAACCAGCTTTCCGTTGTTGAAGATAGGCTGAGTCAACGAAGCAACCGCATTCAGAATCAGTTTGCCCGGATTCAATACCGCAACACCTGCGCTGTTGGTCCATCCGGCAGTACCGGTGATATTCAGTCCCGGATAGAATGCGGAACGTGCCTGATTAGTTGTATAATAAGCGCTGGCAAGCGTCATTTCGGCAATCTTCACGTCCGGACGATTTTCCAGCAACTGCATCGGAACTCCTGCTGTCAGTTCTTCCGGCATCACCTGTTCATCGAGGGTACTGCGGTCGATAGTCTGTGGAGCCTTGGCCAGCAGCACGGCCAGCGAGTTTTCGGTTTCACGTACCTGACGTTTCAAGTCCAGCAGAGAAGCCTCTACCTGATGACTGGCAGCACGCATCTGTGCAACTCCAGCTTCGGTAGTCATACCGGCTATCTTCATGGCTTCCATTACACGTACGTTTTCTTTGTAGATGGCAGCCGTTTCGGTAGTGATTTCCACCTGACGGTCGAGCATCAGCAGCGAATAATATGTATTGGCTATGCCACAGATAATCTGAGAACGAACAGCCTGACGGGAATACTTGCTCTGCAGGTAAGCAGCCTGTTGTCCGCGTTTCGCGTTCAGCAGCTTGCCAAACAGGTCAATTTCCCAGCTTGCGGCAACCGGAAGCTGGTAAGTCTGTGTAGGTTTCGACTTATCGAAACTGCTCAGTGTTCCCTGAGGAGCCAGATTGATGGAAGGAAGGTAAGAAAGACGAGCGGCAGTCAGCATCACCTTTGCTTCTTCCACACGCAGAATAGCAGCCTGCATGTCTACGTTGTTGGCCAGTCCTTCTTCAATCAAAGCCTGCAGTTTGGCATCACGGAAAACTTCTTTCCACGGCAGATTTCCCATGTTGGCCGTATCCGAAACCAACGTATCGGTCGCCGAGGCCGGATCACGATAGATGCCTGAAGCATCTATCGATTCCGGACGATCATAAGCTTTATAAATGTGGCAGCTGCTCATCATGGCAGCTACACACATTGCACCTAATATTTGTTTTTTCATTATCGTCTTTATCATTTATGAGTTTTACTAGCAGGAGAATACTGTTCAATTTCAGATTCAACTTCGCTTTCATCGAGGCTATCCCATTCCATCGGTTTAACTTTCTCTTGCAACCACTGGAAGATCACAAACAATACGGGGACAATGAAGATCTGCAAAATCATACCGATCAACATACCACCGATAGCCGAAGAACCCAATGTACGGTTACCGTGAGCACCTACACCGAAGGCAAACATCAACGGAAGCAAACCGACGATCATTGCCAGAGAGGTCATCAAGATAGGTCGCAAACGAGCAGCAGCACCTAACACGGCCGCCCACGAAATACTCATACCCTGCTTACGACGGTCGAGGGCGAACTCTACAATCAAGATAGCGTTCTTTGCCAACAGACCCATCAACATGATCAATGCAATCTGCATGTAGATATCGTTTGACATGGATCCTACGATCATCTTCAATGCCGGAATGCTTCCCAGTGCACCGAAGCCGTTGACGAAGAGGAAGCTACCCATCAAACCGAACGGTACTGACAACAGTACGGCAAGCGGAAGGATGTAACTTTCGTACTGGGCACTCAACAGCAAGTATACGAATACGAAACAGAGCACGAAAATGATACCGGTAGTACTACCGCTTGAAGAAGCTTCCTCACGCGCCATACCTCCCAGCTCGTAACCGAATCCGGTAGGAAGATTTTCTTTCGCTACTTCGGCAATGGCCTGCAAAGCCTGACCGGAAGTATATCCTGATGCCGGAGCAACCATGACCTTCATAGAAGTATACAGGTTGAAACGGCTGATGATATCCGGACCGTATACTTTCTTCAAGCTGACAAACTGTGTGATAGGAGCCATTTCTCCGTTGCTTCCACGAACCTTTACTCCGTTCAGTGATTCCATGTTCTTGGTTGCGTCAGGTTCAGCCTGAATCATTACACGGTACATCTTACCGAAACGGTTGAAGTTAGAAGCGTACAGACCTCCGAAGTATCCCTGCATAGTAGAAAGGATGTCGCTCGGACTGATACCTGCTTTCTTACAAGCTGCTGCATCGATATCCAACTGATACTGCGGGAAGCTCGGGTTGAAGGTGGTCTTCGCAGAGTTGATTTCCGGACGTGCTTCCAAAGCTGCGGTATAGCTGTTTACTACTTCGAAGAAGTGATCCAGGCTACCACCGGTCTTATCCTGCATGTTCAACTCGATATCGCTTGATACTGAATAACCCGGAATCATAGGAGGAGCGAAGAACAATACCTGTGCGTCCTTGATGACTTTCTGTGCACGCATGAACAACGTAGCATAAATGATATCGGAATTCTGCATCAGTGAACGTTCTTCCCAGTCTTTCAGCTTGATGATGACAGAACCGTAAGAAGGTCCCTGACCACCGATGAAGCTATAACCGGAGATAATAGTACGTGACTGTACGGCAGGTTCGGCAGCTACCAGACTGTCTACCTTGGCCAATACTTCCATGGCACGTTCCTGTGAAGTTCCAGGAGGCAATGTCACAGCACCCATGATGGTACCTGTATCTTCGTTCGGCACCATACCGGTCGGAGTAATCTTCATGAAGAATACCAGCAGAACGATAGAAGCTGCTACCATTCCCAATGCCAGCCATTTCTTGTGGATGAAGAAGACAACACGTTTCTTATAGCTCTTCAACAAAGAGTCGTATGCGGCGTTGAAGGAAGCATGGAAACGGTCGACCACGCTCATCTTCTTAGGCTGATGTTCTGAATCGTGCGGTTTCAGGAAGAGGGCACACAACGCAGGCGACAAGGTCAACGCGTTCAATGCGGAGAATGCAATAGAGATCGCCATGGTGATACCGAACTGGCGGTAGAATGTACCTGCCGTACCACCCATGAAACTTACCGGGATAAACACGGACATCATGACCAGTGTAATGGAAACCAATGCACCACCCAGTTCGCTCATGGCATCGATAGAAGCCTCGCGGGAAGATTTATATCCCTGATCCAGTTTCGCATGGACACCTTCCACCACAACGATGGCATCATCGACCACAATCGCAATGGCGAGCACCATCGCCGACAAAGTCAGCAAGTTCACACTAAATCCGATCAACTTCAAGACGAAGAATGTTGCAATCAAGGCAACCGGAATAGCGATGGCCGGAATCAAAGTAGAACGCATATCCTGCAAGAAGACGTATACTACGATGAACACGAGGATAAATGCCTCGATCAAAGTCTTGATAACTTCGTGGATAGAGGCGTACAAGAAGTCGTTGGCATTCTGAGCCACGTTGATTTTCAAACCTGCCGGCAAGCTTTCTTCTGCTTTATGAATTACATCCAGCAAGTTGTTGATGGTTTCTGTAGCGTTGGTTCCAGCCATCTGGAATACGATACAGGTTACAGCCTTATGTCCGTTTACCGTATTATTAAAGGTATATGCCAGACGACCCAGCTCGATACGGGCTACATCACCCAGACGGAGAACTTCACCGTTAGGCAGTGCCTTGATGACAATGTTTTCGAATTCTTCTGTCTGCTGCAAACGTCCTTTGTAACGGATTGTATACTGGAAAGTCTGGTTACCACGTTCACCAAACTGTCCCGGAGCTGCTTCGATGTTCTGTTCAGCCAATGCATTGGAAATATCACCCGGTACCAGGTTGTACTGTGCCATGACATCCGGCTTCAACCAGATACGCATAGAATAATCCTGACCCATCACGTTGGCATCACCCACACCTTTTACACGCTGAACTTCCGGAATCAAGTTGATCTTGGCATAGTTTTCAATGAACTCGATGTTATACTTGTCTTCCGCATCGTACAGAGAGAAGATCAGCAACATAGAGTTCTGACGTTTCTGAGTAGTGACACCGACTTTTGTTACTTCGGCAGGCAACAGACCCTGTGCCATAGAAACACGGTTCTGTACGTTGACCGCCGCCATATCAGGGTCGGTACCCTGGTTGAAATATACACTAATATCAGCAGAACCGTTATTTGACGCACTAGACTGGATATACATCATGTTTTCTACACCATTGATCTGGTCTTCCAGCGGTGCAATAACGGAGTTCAATACTGTTTGCGCGTTGGCACCCGTATAGGTAGCTCTTACCGATACGGTAGGAGGCGCAATATCCGGATACTGTGTTACCGGCAGTGTAGCAAGGCCGATAATACCCAGAATAACTATCAAGATAGAGATTACCGTTGATAGTACCGGACGATTAATAAATTTATCTAGTTTCATTCTATTCCTTAATAATATTATACGAATAAATTGTTCACCTCACACAAATCAATTGAAAGCAGTCTGGATATTTCCATCGCGCTGATCCTGGAGGGCTTTCTGATACTTAGCTTCTTTCTGAGCTACAGTAATAGGAACGATTTTCTGTCCATCCTGCAAAGTCTGAACGCCTTCAACTACTACCTTATCGCCTTCTTTCAATCCGCCGGTTACGATATAGTTCTTACCGTCGTTCAGATTGGAAACCTGGATTTCGGTATGTTTCAGTGTGCTGTCGGCCTGCAAGACATACACGAACTTCTTATCCTGAATTTCCTGTGTAGCCGATTGAGGAATCAATATAATATTATTCATAGCGTAAGGGAATACGACGTTCGCCATACCACCACTACGCAGGATATTCTGTTTGTTCGGGAAAATAGCACGCATGCTTACAGAACCCGTGCTCTGGTCGATAACACCGCTGACAGCGTCAATCTTACCTTCAGCATCGTACATTGTACCATCCGACAACTGCAATTTAACTGCCGGCATTTTTTCCAACTGTTCTTTCAAGGTACCACCTGCCTTTGTCAGAGCCAGTAATTGTTTTTCTGTCATAGAGAAATACACATACATATCGCCAATCTGAGAAACAGTTGTCAACGGCTCTGCGATTGAAGCACTAACCAATGCACCTACACGATACGGGAAAGTTCCGATCACACCGTCCGACGGACTGGTTACTGTACAGAAACCTAAGTTCTGCTTTGCAGCCGCATAAGCAGCCTCAGCCTGTGCCAGATTAGCTTTTGCAGTCAACAGATTATTGACAGCAGTCTGATATTCGAAGTCGCTGATGATTTTCTGTTCATGCAGCATTTTCTTGTTTGCCTCTGTTTCGGCAACGGTTTTCAAGTTGGCTTTTGCTGATTCTACGCCGGCCTTAGCCTGATCGTAAGCAGCTTTATACTGAGTCGGATCAATCTGAAACAGCGCCTGCCCTTTATGAACTGTAGCACCTTCGTCGACACACAATTTCACAATAAAGCCCGATACCTGAGGACGAATTTCAATATCCTGCAAGCCTTTGATAGTAGCCGGATACTGAGTGGTTTGATTACTGGAAGTTGTTGCAACCGTTTGTACAGCAAATTCATTATCACCCATTTTCATACCACCCTGGCCTCCGCCGCAGGCAGTCAACACCGATACCCCCAAAGCCATAAGGGCAATCCGGCTAGAAGAAAAACTTCTGTTTCTTTTTACACTCATATTCATATTATAATAATTAATGTTTTTCGTACCCTCTTCTTCTCTTTTAGAAAACTTTTTCGGCCTATTTAGTTTTTAGCCATGCAAATATAGTGAAAAAATCAGTCAAAAAACGAAGTGTTTAACTAACAATAACCATAAAACAAACGAGTTATTACATATAGCCAAATTAATCCGACCAATTGACAAATATTATCGACCAAAGAAATTCAGGCGTTCTACGATTTATAGTTTTTTAAAAGAAATAATCTTCCATTTGTTATTTTATTCCTACATTTGCGATACATATTTACGAAGAAACGATAAAAACAATAAAGACATGGCCAAAATAACAAAAGAAGCCGCTTTGCTCTATCACTCACAGGGCAAGCCTGGCAAAATAGAGGTAGTTCCTACCAAACCTTACCAAACGCAGAGAGATTTATCGCTGGCATACTCTCCGGGAGTTGCCGAACCTTGCCTGGAAATTCAGAAAAATCCTGATACAGCTTACGATTACACCGCCAAGGGAAATCTGGTTGCCGTTATATCGAACGGTACGGCTGTACTGGGCTTAGGCGACATAGGAGCCATGAGCGGAAAGCCTGTAATGGAAGGTAAAGGACTGCTCTTCAAGATTTATGCAGGTATTGATGTATTCGATATAGAAGTCAACGAGAAAGATCCGGACAAGTTTATCGAAGCGGTAAAAGCCATTGCACCGACTTTCGGAGGTATCAACCTGGAAGACATAAAGGCTCCTGAATGCTTCAAGATAGAACAGCGCCTGAAAGAGGAGCTCGACATTCCGGTCATGCACGACGACCAGCATGGTACAGCCATCATCTCGAGTGCCGGACTGCTCAACGCGCTGGAAGTGGCAGGAAAGAAGATAGAAGATGTGAAGATTGTGGTAAACGGTGCCGGCGCTTCGGCTGTATCGTGTACCAAGCTATACGTTTCACTGGGCGCCCGTCTGGAAAACATCGTCATGCTGGACAGCAAAGGGGTAATCTCCAAACAGCGTACAGACCTGAACGAGCAGAAGAAATTCTTTGCGACCGACCGTACGGATGTGCACACGCTGGCAGAAGCCATCAAGGGAGCTGATGTGTTCCTTGGCTTGTCGAGAGGCAACGTACTGACTCAGGACATGGTACGAAGCATGGCCGATCACCCGATTGTATTCGCGCTTGCCAATCCTACTCCGGAAATTTCGTATGAAGATGCCATGGCATCACGTCCCGACGTGCTGATGTCAACCGGCCGTTCCGACTATCCGAACCAGATTAATAATGTCATCGGATTCCCGTATATCTTCCGCGGCGCACTGGATACCCGTGCCACTGCCATCAACGAAGAAATGAAACTGGCTGCCGTACGTGCCATTGCCGGACTCGCCAAAAAACCGGTTCCGGATGTAGTGAATGAGGCATACCATGTAAACAACCTGACTTTCGGTCCGGAATATTTCATTCCGAAACCGGTTGATCCCCGACTGATAACAGAAGTTTCCATGGCTGTGGCAAAAGCCGCAATGGAATCGGGTGTAGCACGCAAGCAGATTACCGACTGGGAGGCATACAAGAATCACCTGCGCGAACTGATGGGACAGGAAAACAAGCTGACCCGCCAGTTGTACGAAACAGCCCGCCGCTGCCCGCAGCGCGTTGTCTTTGCCGAAGGTACTCACCCCAATATGCTGAAAGCGGCCGTAGAAGCCAAGGCAGAAGGTATCTGTAACCCGATTCTGCTGGGCAACGAAGAAAGAATAGCCAAACTGGCCAAAGAACTTGACCTGAACCTGGAAGGCATTGAAATCGTCAACCTCCGTCACGACCGTGAGGCTGAACGCCGCGAACGCTATGCACGCATCCTGTGTGAAAAGCGTGCCCGTGAGGGAGCAAACTTCGCAGAAGCAAACGACAAGATGTTCGAACGCAACTACTTCGGTATGATGATGGTAGAAACCGGTGAAGCTGATGCATTCGTAACCGGTCTGTACACCAAATACTCGAATACCATCAAGGTAGCCAAGGAAGTGATCGGCATACAGCCGGGATACAACCACTTCGGTACCATGCACATTCTTAACTCGAAGAAAGGAACATACTTCATAGCTGATACCCTGATCAACCGTCATCCGGACACCGATACGCTGATTGACATCGCCAAACTGTCGGTAAAAGCCGTACGCTTCTTCAATCAGGAACCGGTCATGGCTATGCTTTCATACTCCAACTTCGGTTCCGATACGGAAGGAAGCCCGGCAAAGGTACACGAAGCCATCAGCTACATGCACCGTGAATATCCGGAACTGGCCATCGACGGAGAAATGCAGGTTAAATTTGCCCTGAACAATGCACTGCGTGACGAAAAATATCCGTTCACACGTCTAAAAGGCAAAGAAGTCAATACGCTGGTATTCCCGAACCTGAGTTCTGCCAATGCCACTTATCAGCTTATCCAGAGCATGAGTGAAACAGAAGTCATCGGCCCGATTCAGATGGGACTGAACAAACCGATTCACTTTACAGACATCGAAAGTTCGGTACGCGACATCGTCAATATCACAGCCATTGCCTGCATCGATGCCATTGTAGACAAGAAAAAGAAAGAATGCTAATCCTTAAATAAGCGGAAAGCTGGAAATAAAGGATAAGGTTCCTACAGAAGAGAGAAACTTTATCTTTTATTTTCAGCTTTCTCTTTTTTATAACCCATACACAGTATACAACCTATGAGAAAACCACTTACCAAAACCCAATGTGTCATCCTGACTCTGTTCTGGGCAGCACTTTGCTTTGTGATTCTTACCTCTGCCCCACGCATTGATGGACCACTCGTCGTAATGATTCTTATTTCGGGAGCTCTTGTCTTTATCCCTGTAATCAAATCATTAAGAAATGACAAACAATAACTATTTATACATATTTAAATTATAAATTCAATCATTTTTAAGGCTTTTTCTTGTTTTTATTTATCAAGGTGTTGCGCAAATAAAAAATTATCTATATTTTTGTCACATACAAACAAAGAAATCAAACAATCCAATAATTAATATAGATAATTTATGAATGCAGCTAAAGTACTGGAAGATCTGAAAAGAAGATTTCCAAATGAACCTGAATATCATCAGGCAGTAGAAGAAGTGCTCGGCACTATTGAAGAAGAATACAACAAACACCCGGAATTCGACAAAGTAAATCTGATTGAACGTTTGTGTATTCCAGACAGAGTTTATCAGTTCCGTGTAACCTGGATGGACGATAAAGGCAATATCCAGACCAATATGGGTTACCGTGTTCAGCACAACAACGCTATCGGTCCGTACAAAGGTGGTATTCGTTTTCACAGTTCAGTAAATTTGGGAATCTTGAAGTTCCTTGCTTTCGAGCAGACATTCAAAAACTCACTGACTACTCTTCCGATGGGTGGTGGTAAAGGTGGTTCTGACTTCTCTCCACGTGGCAAATCGAATGCAGAAGTGATGCGTTTCTGTCAGGCATTTATGCTGGAATTGTGGCGCCACATCGGTCCTGAAACTGACGTTCCTGCCGGAGATATCGGTGTAGGTGGCCGTGAAGTAGGCTATATGTTCGGTATGTACAAGAAGCTGGCTCACGAATTTACCGGTGTACTGACTGGAAAAGGACGTGAATTCGGTGGTTCGCTGATTCGTCCGGAAGCAACAGGTTACGGAAACATCTACTTCCTGCTGGAAATGCTGAAAACACGCAACATCGAACTGAAAGGCAAGACCTGTCTGGTATCTGGTTCGGGTAACGTAGCTCAATATACCGTAGAGAAACTGATTCAGTTGGGAGCTAAGGTTGTAACCATGTCCGATTCTGACGGTTACATCTACGATCCGGACGGTATCGACCGCGAAAAGCTGGATTACATCATGGAACTGAAGAACTTGTACCGTGGACGTATCCGCGAATACGCAGAAAAATACGGCTGCAAATATGTGGCAGGCGCACGTCCGTGGAATGAAAAGGCTGATATCGCCCTTCCTTCTGCAACTCAGAATGAAATCAACGGCGATGATGCCAAAGCGCTGATTGCCAACGGTGTCATCGCAGTTTCTGAAGGTGCCAACATGCCATCTACTCCTGAAGCAATCCGCGTATTCCAGGAGGCTAAGATTCTGTACGCTCCGGGTAAGGCTGCCAACGCAGGTGGTGTATCGGTATCGGGTCTGGAAATGACTCAAAACTCTATCAAGCTGAGCTGGAGCCAGGAAGAAGTGGACGAAAAGCTGAAGAGCATCATGAAGAACATTCACGAAGCTTGTGTACAGTACGGTACAGAACCGGACGGCTATATTAACTATGTGAAGGGTGCGAACGTAGCTGGTTTCATGAAGGTAGCCAAGGCCATGATGGCTCAAGGTATTGTCTAACCGAAAACTGATTTTCAACAATAATAAAAATAAAGAAACGAGGGCGTATCGGAAATCTGATACGTCCTCGTTTCTTTATTAGGCAGGTTACAAAAGATCTCTAATATATTTAAAGTATTTCATCCGTCTATAGCAGTCCTTCTGAACTCTACGCCTTCCACTACACTTTCCTCGCGATATGTTTCTGAAAACATCCCCGAAAGTCATCAAAAACATCCTCACGTTTTTTTATAATTTGTACAAAGTCTGATTTTTTTTGTACAAAAAATTATTTCTCCTCCACGACAAACAAAAAAAGGACGCTTGATGCTTATCACACCAACCGTCCCTTTTTGTTATACTAATTATAGAATTAATTCTGATTTACTACGGATACATTATCAATCAGCAATTTACTACCTACAGCAGCATTGTAACTTGCCCCGTCGGCACTTGCAGAGAAGATAATCGCAAACTTATATTTCTTTGAAGAATCGTATGCTTTTGCATATTCCAGATTCAACTCAAACGGAGTATAAGTATCTACAGTCTTGTCACTTGTGAACACTGCTTTTGCCACAATCTTATCGGAAGTGTAAATATTACTACCATTCAATGTTTCATCTTCGCTGGACACTTCATAAAGAACTGCGCTCATGGCACACTTGTCGGTAACACCTTCCTGCAATTCACCGTTTGCATTGTAAAATTCAGTACCCGGAGTATACTTATAATAACCAGTTACCTTCAGAGGCTGTTTGTCATACATGATACCGAAACTTGTTGTAGCCATAGGATCAGATATAGCAGCTATGGCATTGAAAGAGCCTAAGAAAATAGAAGCAGCTGTAACTTTTGGAACTTTCTGTCCAAAGATGTTTCCACCTTGTGTATCAACCGATTCCAACAATGCTGCCTTTTCACCTGTAAATGCATCATCAGAAGGACGTATAGGATATTCACCTGTATAAGTAATACCACCCAAACTTCCCGTCTGTTTAATCAAGCCAACAGCATCATTGCAGGAAGCCCATCCCTCTGCAGTATAAAGCCGATCGTCTTCAGAACTCGGACTTGACACGTATGACCAGTTTTCAAAATCATAAGAAGTAACATTACCATAAACAGAAGCTGTGTATGTAACCTTTGTACCATTTTCAGCAGTTACGGTATAGGTTACGGTCTTACCGTTTGAAAAATCCTGAGTAGCCCCGCTTGCCGGAGTTACAGTTGCTTTTTCAGAAACTTCAATAGTCGGCATCAGTTTTGACAAATCAGTACTGGTAGCATCAGCGCTTACAGCAAACTTAATGGTCTTTGCAGTTTCATCAACTACCGGCTGTTCCAACACTACTGCATTGGCCGCAGACACTTCCTTATCGAAAACAAAAGAAAGAATCTTTGCTTCACTGCTTTCTGTACCGGAAAGCTTGGTTCCGCTATAAGTAGCTTTCACCGTATAATCAACTGGGGTTCCTACAAGTTTTACATTGTCAATATCCAAATCGAGCGTAAGAGTCTCGTTTGCAAAAGAACCTTTTGCATCAATATCAGCCGAAAGTAATCCGCTAACCTCCAGCGAAGAAGTCGATGTAAAGGTATAAGTACCGTTTCCGGCATCAGTCAACTGACATCCTTCCAACTCAATATCTCCTAGACTCATTCCAGAGAATGAGAAATCAGTAATCTTCAAGTTTACTACATTTTCGCCCGACTTGGTAACTGAAACTAACTGCGAAGGAACATTTCCTGCCGGTGCTTCTATACCACCTGCCATAACTAATTTAACATCCAATGCACCTTTATAATTACCAGTTACATCTACACCCACCGGAGTTGTAGTACCCGGCTGGTCGTCATCACTACAAGAAGTGAATACGCTCGTTGTACACAATGCGGCAAACAAGCATAAAAATAAATTCTTTTTCATTCGATTCATAAAGTTTAGTTATTCATTTTTGTTGAGCACAAAGTAATGCTCTTTTGACATATCTCGCAAGGTCTAATATTATGATTTTTGTTCTTTTCTTTAATTCTTTATTTAGCCTCCATTCATAAATCTCTAATTTACAAAACTTAACTTATCAATTAATTAATGTTATTATAGTCTATATTCTAAAAAACAGTTAACTTTGCAAAAAGTTTAACAGAATGGAAAAAGAATTACCCAAGATAGATTTACCAGAAGAATGGATTGTAGGAACCGGAATCAGCAAGGAACTACTCAGTCTGTATACCAATTTCCCCTGCCGAATGAAATCGGAAATTTTTGTTCTCTGCATGGGAGGTGAGGTAGAAGCATCGGTCAACCTGAACAAAATCACTGTGCGGAAAAACGATTTTGTGTCTATTATGCCGGGCACAATCCTCCAGATACACAGTGTAAAGGGAGAACTGGAGCTATACTTCGGCGGATTTTCCTCAAAGTATGTGGAGCAAGCCAACTTAAACCGCTCTACCATGCAGACACTCTATATTCCACTGGGCAGACCTCTTATAACACTGCGTCCGGAAGGTGCGGCACTTTTAAAAGACTATCTTTGTTTCTTGATAAAGCTGTACGAGTTCTTCAACGAAACAACGCGCAAAGGTATTACTCCTTATTTATATAACGACATTCATATAGGAATTGCTGCCATGTACAGCAACCGTGCAAACGATGGCAAAAGTAACCTGTCGAAAAGTGAGATTATATGCAAGAACTTTACCCAACTGGTTATGCAGAATTACAACAAGACACGTAATGTAGCCTGGTATGCAGAGAAACTGGGTATTACACATACTCATCTCTGTACCACCGTAAAACAGGCAACGGGAAATACATGCATGGAAATCATCTCACGCATGGTGATTATGGACGCAAAATCACAATTAAAATCCACAAACCTATCTATTCAGGAAATCTCCGACTCATTGAATTTTGCGAACATGTCTTTCTTCGGGAAATATTTTAAACGATATGTAGGCATGAGCCCGTTGGAATACAGAAACAACGGATAAACATAAAAAAGAACAGACAGGAAGCCCCAAGAGCATATTTACAAGATGCGTCTTTGTGGAATCTTTCTGTCTATTTTTCTGCAATATAGTACGATTAAGCCATGCAAACCACACCTATTTTCTTTTTGCCGTCCATCTTGACAGTCAAAGGCTTGTCGAAATGAACCCAGCGCAAGAATTTTGTTTCTTCTACGGCCGGCATGCTGTTCAGCAACTCCTGATTGTACAGGCCGTCGTTCATGTAAGCATTGATCGTAAAATACCCTACTCCAAAAGAGGTCAGGTTCTGGAAGAAGTGTGTTCCCTGACTCGGATCGACACGGTAATTGGTCAGCCCCGCCTCCACGATGACGCGGGCTGCCGATATGTTCGGCCATTTTACGGGAATACCCAACCATGTATCGCTGCTTCCCCACCGTCCCGGTCCAACTAATATGTAATGCTTACCTTCGTCGAGGAAACGTTTGTTCAGCTTTTCTATCTCATAAGCAATCAACTGATTATTGGAAGCCGAATATCCGTCGGTCTTCACATAAATCACATCCTGCATATCATCCATGATACCCTGCCCCAGCGAATTCACACTCTTGAGCAGAAGCCGGTCTTCGGAAATGGCATTCAAGTCCTCATTCAAATCAGCCTTCATGTCCACCATCGGACGTATCTGCAACAGATAAAAGACACCCCTTTTCTCTTTTGCATCCAGATTTACAGCAAACTCTATCTCCACAGGACGACGCATTTCACCTTGTCCGTACTTTTGCGCAAGCTGGAGAATACGTGCCAGCGGAAAAACATCGTGCTGAAGAATATTGGCAAAAGTGATGACCTTACGGCCTCCCGGATAAATACCATCGCGTATAACCATATCATACGGATCGTAGGTAGAAGCGATGTAAGTCAAGGCTCCATCGTTCTCGGCTTCCTTTACCGGAAGTTTCAACAAGTTAAAGCCGTCGTCGAGTGAAAAGTTCTGTCCCAGATTCTTCAGGTCGAGCGCATAGAAGCGTGTCTGCGTTTCGCGCAAAGCCATCTCCATCTCACTGGTCTGAAGTACTTTATCCGGATGATAAGGACAAACCCTCAACGTCAGTCCTCCGTCGACGATATATTTTCCGAGTCCCAGTGCCAGGCTGACCGTTCCTTCCTCTGCCAGCTCGTCGTTGATGGGATAGTAATTGATGGAACGTGCCACTCCCGAAATAGAAGGATAAAAACGGTCGCCATACTGTGTACCCACCACTTCCTGAAGAATCACCGCCATCTTCTCCTGATCGATCACGTTGCTGGTGGCCTGCATATACGCCTTACTATCCTTATAATATACCGAAGCATAGACTCCCTTTATCGAATCGCTCAACATGCGCAGCATTTCATACTTGTCCGTCAGATAAGGTATCATATACGTAGAGTAAATACCAGCGAACGGCTGATAATGAGAATCTTCCAGCAAACTGGATGAGCGTATAGCAATAGGAGACTTCACCACATCGAAAAAGGCGAAAAAGTCTTCCACCAGCCGGTCGGGCAACTTGGCACGCAGGAAGGCACGCAGAATCGTTTCATCGTCGGCATCGCTCAAAGCAATCTGATACAACTGGTTCATATCCATGAACTCATCGAAGATATCGGTACAAAGTACTACCGTTTTCGGAATAACAACGGAGGCATTTTCAAATTCTTCAAACTCGGCATGCCGCTTTACCATGTTGTCAATAAACGCCAGTCCACGTCCTTTTCCTCCCAGTGAGCCGTCGCCGATACGAGCGAAATTAGAATACCGGTCGAAACGGTCGCGTTCAAACACAGCCACCACTCCCTGATTCTTCATTTTACGGTATTTCACAATCGCTTCGAAAATAATCTGACGATGTGCGTCGATGTCCTGCAAGTCTTTCCATGAAATCTGCTTCAGGAACTCGGCTACCGGAAAGATAGCACGTGAATACAGCCAGCGTGAAATATGATTTCGGGTAATATGATAAAGGAGTGATTCCGCCGGAATGGAAAAGATGACATTTTGCAACTCCTTCAGATTATGTACCCGGACTACTTCCTCCATGGTATTGGGATTGCGGAAAATAAAATCACCAAAACCGAAATTTTCGGAAACAGCCTCCCGCAAGTCAATATTCATTTTCTTGGAATTCTTATCGATGAACTGTGCCCCACAACTCTCTGCAAAGTTCTTATTGGTAACCTCTGCCGACTGAAGGATCAACGGAATAAAAGGATCACGGCTACGTACTTCGGTCAGGAAACGGATGCCTGCCTTCGGATCAATCTGACCTTCACGTGGAAAACGTGCATCCGATATAATACCCAGCATATTATGCTGATACCTATTATATAAGTTCATGGCTTCTTCATACGAACGTGCCAACACAATCTTCGGACGACCACGCATACGCAACGTACGCTGGTGCTCATTCAAAGCTTCGGTTGCAAACTCCTGGCTCTGACGAAGGACAAACTTATACAAATCGGGCAGTACGGACGAATAGAAACGGATGGAATCTTCCACCAACAGAATCATCTGTACTCCGACTTCCTTTATATCGTGTTCCAGATTCATCTTGTCCTCTATCAGCTTGATGATAGATACCAGCAAATCGGTATTTCCCAACCAGCAGAATACATACTCGAATATACTCAAATCTTCGTGCTCCATGCGCTCTTTGATACCATGAGAGAACGGAGTCAGTACCACCAGCGGAATGTGAGGGTATTTCTCTTTAATCTGCCGTGCAATATCGAACGTATCGCTGTTGTCCGATCCCGGCATACAAATAACCAGATCGAACATGGTATTTCCCAACTGCTTCCAGGCATCTTCTTCGGTAGAAACCTGTGTGAAACGAGGCGGATAACGAAGACTGAGATTCATGTATTCGATAAATATCTTTTCATCGATACGCCCGTCGTCTTCCAGCATGAAGGCATCGTAAGGATTGGCAACAAGAAGTACGTTAAAGATTCGTTTCGTCATCAGATTGACAAACTGAGTATCCTTAAAATAGAGCTGATTTAATTTTAACTTACTGAGCATAGCTTCAAGGTTTACGCTTTATTTATTTAACAAATAACGGGATTTCTATTGATTTGTGCAACTTACCTACAGAGAAAAAATTACTTTCGGGTAGAAAAGACATTATCGGGATTTAACTTTTTATCACTTTCCAGAGGTAAAAACAGACCAAAATATTTTGCCATTCTGGGTAAAACCCTATCTTTGCAATAACAAATAATTTCATTTTGTCAGACCTTAAACAAAAAGATCATGGATATTAATCAAATTATGTCATCTCTGGAAGCTAAGCATCCGGGTGAATCAGAGTATTTGCAAGCAGTTAAAGAAGTTCTCTTATCCATTGAAGATATCTACAACCAACATCCTGAATTTGAAAAAGTTTCGTTAATTGAACGCCTGGTAGAGCCTGACCGTATTATTACTTTCCGCGTACCCTGGGTAGACGATAAAGGTAAAGTACAAGTAAACTTAGGTTACCGTGTTCAATTCAACAATGCCATTGGCCCGTATAAAGGTGGTATCCGTTTCCACGCATCGGTAAACCTTTCTATCTTGAAGTTCTTAGGATTCGAACAAACCTTCAAGAATGCCCTTACTACTTTGCCTATGGGTGGCGGTAAAGGTGGTTCCGACTTCTCTCCGCGTGGAAAGAGCGATGCAGAAGTCATGCGTTTCTGCCAGGCCTTCATGCTGGAGCTGTGGCGTCATCTGGGTCCTGATATGGATGTTCCTGCCGGTGATATCGGTGTGGGCGGCCGTGAAGTTGGATACATGTTTGGCATGTACAAGAAACTGACTCATGAATTTACAGGTACATTTACCGGTAAAGGTCTGGAGTTCGGCGGTTCATTAATCCGTCCTGAAGCTACAGGATTCGGCGGTTTGTACTTTGTAAAGCACATGCTCGACAAGAAAGGTATCGACATAAAAGGAAAGACTGTTGCGATTTCCGGTTTCGGAAATGTTGCATGGGGAGCAGCTACCAAAGCTACTCAACTGGGAGCTAAAGTCGTAACTATTTCTGGTCCTGACGGATACATTTACGATCCGGAGGGTATCAGTGGAGAAAAGATCGATTACATGCTTGAACTGCGTGCTTCGGGCAACGATATCGTAGCACCTTACGCAGAAAGATTCCCTAATTCTACATTTGTAGAAGGACGTCGTCCGTGGGAAGTCAAAGTAGATATCGCACTGCCATGCGCTACACAGAACGAATTGAACGGAGAAGATGCTCAGCATCTGATTGACAACCATGTACTCTGTGTAGGAGAAATTTCGAATATGGGCTGTACGCCTGAAGCCATTGATGCCTTCATCGAACATAAACTGATGTATGCTCCGGGCAAGGCTGTCAATGCCGGCGGTGTAGCAACTTCCGGATTGGAAATGAGCCAGAACGCAATGCACTTGAGCTGGTCTGCTCAGGAAGTGGATGAAAAGCTGCATCAGATTATGCATAACATTCACGAACAATGCGTGAAATACGGTACAGAACCTGACGGCTACATTAACTACGTGAAAGGCGCGAACATAGCCGGATTTATGAAAGTTGCACATGCCATGATGGCACAAGGTATTGTGTAATAGACTTTATTTGCAAAGAAAAATAAGAATAGGAATTACATTTTTTGTTCCCAAATTTTTGTTTGTGATTTCTATTTCTTAATTTTACAATATATCTCGTTTAGTTGTATTTGTATTTTGTATTGTAGCTTGCGCTGCCTGCCTGAGAAGGTTCGGCAGCGTATTTTTTTTGAATTTCGGGTATACAAATCTCAAAATTGGCGTTAATCTTAATAAAAAGTAAATTATAAATATAAAATCGAACGCCATGAAATATTTGTCCATCGCCATTGCCCTTTTGGTCATTTTGAACAGTTGCACTCAAGAATATTTGTTTTCTCCTACAGATAGTACAGTTTCCATCATAGGTAATTTATCAGTCCCGTTTCAGGACAATAAATCCAGAGGTATCAGATCGGATTACCTGGAAGATGGAAGTCACATTTCATTCTATAGCTCAGGAGGAATATCAGCCGATAATTTATTACTAATCTATGAAAAGGGAAGATGGAATTCCCTTGCTGAACTACAATGGAATTCAGAACAATCTGAAGCTACTGTCACCGCCTATTACCCGTATATAGAGAAAGACTTTTGTCCTTACGAAAAAGACGGAAGTCTAAAAGATATATTGTATAGTACTGGCATTTTCAAATACCAAAGTCCTATTACTCTGCAATTCAATCATATATTCTCACAACTTATTTTTCAAGTTAACGCTCGCCTAAATTCTCATTTGGAGAAAATAAGCTTTACCCCTTCTATTTCAATAAACAATATTGATTGGCAACATATACAACTGACATATACATCAGATAAATTGTATACACAAGAATTCACGAAACAAGAAAATGGAATTTACAAGCTAATAGTTCCACCCGCATCAAATATCTCTGTAAATATTACCTTAAAAACTTCCGAAGGTAATTATACAGCGCAGCTCACACCAACAACTTTCCAACAGGGATATCAATATAAATATAATCTTAAGTCCAATAACGAATGTGGCATAAGTACAGCAGAAGATTTTATTGCTTTTACCCATTTAATCAACGGAGAAGTTTATTCCAACAGAACGTTAGATGAATTTGGAACTTCCAATAATGGTAATTGGACATATTACTTGCTCAATGATATTTATTTCACTCCCGAACAATGTGAACGACTACAACCTATCGGACGCATTGAGTCACAGGAAGCCAGTTATATGGGATTTAAGGACTGCCTGGACGGACAGAATCATTCACTATACAATTTATATCTCACCCCAAAAGAAGATATGGATTCATATGCTCTGTTTTCTTGCATAGATACAACAGGCATTGTCAAAGACTTGAACATAGTAAATGCTTCATTCACCGGAAGTCATATTTGCAAATACGAAGCTATACTTGCAGGAAGAAATAATGGCACTATACTCGGGTGTCATATCGAAGGTAATAATACCTTTGTAGAAATGAATGACAACAAACCTGGAGGAATGGTTGGTATCAACAAAGGATGCATTATAAACAGTTCATCTGAGAACATTGATTTTCAACACCCAAACGGGAAAGTTGGTGGGATTTCTTACGGCAATTCAGGTAAAATACTGAATTGCTATACAAGTGGATGTAATTTTCTTCATACTCAGGCTGGAGCAGGCATCTGCTATACAATGGAACCTAGGAGTGAAATGAAAAATTGCTATGCTTATACGACCGCCGGATATCCGTCAAAGAAAAAATATGCTGCACTTGTCTACTCCGCAAACAACTGTATAATAGAATGCGGATTATCTTGTGACGATGACATAAAAACGGTTTACGGTAGCTATCAAACTACTCTCAAAGAGATATATACTTATGATGCACAGACCATGAAAACTCAAAATGGAATATTAGTCATGGATATACTCAATAATTGGATTGAGAACAATGCTTCTCTTTACCCTCAATATACTTTCTATGACTGGATTACAGGAGATACCCCTCCTATCATCATACAACAACCATAGATTATGTTTTTTTTATACTCAAGGACAATACGTATGCATAAAATGTTGTATTTTTGCCGCAAAATCTGTTTCTCATGGAAAAAAATAAAAAATTAGTGATTATTATAGCGGCCTTAATCGTTGTGGTTGCCGGAGTTTCATTTTTAGCGTTCAACGAGTTTCGCAAAAATAGAGAAATGACCGAGGTATTCGCTGTCGAAAAGGAAGAAATGGAAAACGAATACAGTACTTTCGCCACTCAATACGATGAGCTTCAAGTACAAATAAATAATGACTCCCTGCGCGAAAAACTGGAAAGTGAAAAGTTGAAGACACAGCGCTTGCTGGAAGAACTGCGACAAGTAAAAAGCAGCAATGCAGCAGAAATCATACGTCTTAAGAAAGAGCTGAAGACGGTACGTGCCGTATTGAGAAGTTATGTCATGCAAATAGACTCACTCAATCGTCTGAACGCAGCCTTAATGGTAGAAAATCAGGAAGTGAAAAGCAAGTATACAGCTGCAACTGCACAAATCAACACGCTCGCGGCAGAGAAAAAGAATTTAAACGAAAGAGTATCGCTGGCTGCACAGCTTGATGCAACGAATATCTCTGCACTTCCGATGAACAAGAGAGGCAAGAAAGCACGTAAGGTAAAAGACGTGAAAAAGATTGCTATATCATTTACCATCGTCAAAAACATTACGGCTAAGACTGGTAACAAGACGATTTATGTGCGTATCGCCAAACCGAACAATGAAATTCTATCAAAAGGTAATACAACATTCCAATATGAAGATCGCCAGATTACTTATTCAATAAAGAAATATATTGAATATACCGGTGAGGAACAAAGTGTTACTGTATACTGGGACGTAGAAGAGTTCCTTCCTTCGGGAACATACAATGTTTATATATTTGCCGACGGCAATATGATTGGTCAAAATTCATTTGAAATGGAATAATGCCCTTATGAGAAGAAATCCGTTCTATTTTATATTAAGTGTACTCCTCGCTGTACTCTTTACGTCGTGTGGAGAAGATCGTTCCGGGGAATATTATGCCTTGATTGGAAGCAAGACATGGATTTATGAGACCATGCAACAGAACTATTTGTTCTACGAAGACCTTCCTGCTGAAGATGGTCTTGATTTTTTCGATAAGCCTGCCGACTTTCTGGAATCGGTTGTGTCCGATCGGGATAAGAAAAACGGTGTAACTTTTTCACATATCGATTCTGTAAAAACGACACGCGTAGTGAGCAGTAACCCTACTTACGGAATTGAAGGGACATTGGTACGTGGTACCGATGGCGACTATTATTATACCATTTTATTTGTTCAGCCTGAATCGCCGGCAAGCGAAGCAGGGCTGAAGCGAGGTGACCACATTTGTACGGTCAACGGAACCAAGCTCAGCAGCAGTAACTATGCTGAATACATCCAGACACCGACGACGATTTATACATACAAGATAGCCAGAAAAGGTGAAAGTACTACCCCCGATACGCTAGAGATACCTATGCCTCAGCCACGTATAATTGAAGAACCCAGTGTCTATCTGACACGGAATTTTACAACATCAAACGGGAAGAAGGTTTTCTATATCATGTATAATAGTTTCGAAACTTCTGAAGAGTCAGACCTGAAAAGCAAATTTGCAGAAGGACTGGCCTCTTCTCCCAATGATATTGTCCTGGATTTAAGATACAACCCGGGAGGATATGTTTCTACCGCTCAATTGCTTAGCACAATACTTGCTCCATCCAACGCAATGGGACAGAATTGCTTCAACCTGATTTTTAACGACAAGCTGAATAAAGTAGAGAATTATACATTCGATCCGGCATTACTGGAAGGAGTTTCCAATGCCTCGTACGAGCATCTATATATCCTGACAACAAGCAATACCGCTTCGGCCTCGGAACTGGTTATCAATTGCCTGCGTCCGTATCTGGGTGACAAACTGCTTCAAGTAGGAGAAAATACCTTCGGCAAGAATGTAGCCCAAAGCTTGTTTACAAATGCTTCATACTCAAAACTGGAATTTTGGCTGACTACTGCATATATCAGCAATTCAGAAAACTACTATGATTACTACACCGATGGATTAAAATCCGATTATACCGTCAGTGAAGACGTATCAGGATACTTGGGAGAATTAGGCACTGAACAAGATGCATTAATGGCTGCCGTATTGCATCACATCGAAAATGGCAGTTTCCCAGCCGTAGAAACTCCTGAAACGCAATCTGCTATCAGTCGCAACTTTGGAATGAATCAAACTCCGCGGGTCATATTCAATTCCATTGCACATAAACCCAAGTACTCTAAAATAACCAAATATTAATTAACTCAGGCCAATAAGCTAAAAAAGCAAAAAAGCATTAATGCAATAATCCTTTTCAACCTTTTTACTTGGTGGATTGTTTATATTGTGATACATTTGCAATGTTGCATAAGCAACTAAAACCTAAAGTAGAATCGGTAATGAAAAGAGTTTTAAGTTTCATTTTATTGTTCGGGCTGGCTCTAAGCAGTTATGCCCAACGAATCCTAAATCTGGACAGTTGTCGTGCATTGGCTCTCTCGAACAACAAAGAACTACGCATCGCACAAGAGAAAGTAAATGCCGCACATTATCAGCAGAAAGCAGCATTTACCAACTTTTTGCCCAAGATAGATGTTACAGGGAGTTACATGCGTACCCAAAAAGAAATATCGTTACTAAACGACGACCAGAAACAGGTCATCGGTAACATGGGTACAAGCGTAGGAAACGGACTGCAACAATTGGGGCAGGAATTGCAACAGGTAGCTATGCAACATCCTGAACTCCTTCCTCTCCTTACCCCTTTGAATAATGTGATGGGTAAAATACCAGGGGCACTCGATCAAGCCGGACAAAGTATTCTTGACGCATTCCGCAGCGATACAAGAAATCTGTATGTCGGGGCAGTTACACTGACCCAGCCCATTTTCATGGGAGGAAAAATCATCGCATACAACAAGATTACGAAATATGCGGAACAACTTGCCCAATCGCAACATGCTACAGGAATGCAGGATGTCATATTGAGTACAGATCAGGCTTATTGGCAAGTCATTTCCCTCGTAAATAAAAAGAAACTGGCCGAAAGTTTCTTAAAACTAGTACAGAAACTGGACTCCGATGTAAGTAAGATGGTTGCAGAAGGTGTAGCAACTACTGCCGACGAACTTAGTGTAAAAGTAAAAGTAAATGAAGCAGAAATGACTCTGACACAAGTAGAAGACGGACTCAGTCTATCGAAAATGGTACTATGTCAACTCTGCGGCATCCCCTTAAACACAGATATCCGACTGGCAGACGAGAATATGGAAAATCTTACCTTACCTGATATGTATACAGAAAGTAATGTAAGTACAGCCTTCGCCAACCGCGAGGAATTGAAATCACTGGAGCTTGCAGAAAAGATTTACCGTCAGAAAGTCAATGTTACGCGTGCAGAATTTCTTCCTTCTGTCGGACTGACAGCCAACTACTTGTTTTCCAACCCGTCACTAGTCAACGGATTTGAAAATAAATTCAGAGGAATGTGGGGAATCGGAGTCATTGTAAAAATACCTGTATTCCACTGGGGAGAAGGTATTTATAAAGTAAAGGCCGCCAAAGCAGAAGCCAATATAGCCCGCTACCAGCTGGAAGATGTAAAGGAGAAAGTGGAACTACAAGTTACCCAAAGCTCATATAAAGTAAACGAAGCAGTCAAAAAGCTGAACATGGCAGAAAAGAATATGGAAAAAGCTGAAGAAAATCTCCGATATGCCAACCTGGGCTTTAAGGAAGGAGTCATTCCGACCAGTAACGTACTCGAAGCACAGACAGCCTGGCTCTCGGCACAATCTGGAAAAATCGATGCTCAAATCGATTTGAAAATGAGTGAAATATATTTAAACAAATCAATGGGAACATTAAAATAACAAACCAATATGACCGAAAAATCTCAACGCAGCAATATCATGCTGGCATTCTTTACACTTGCAGCAGTAATTGTTATTGTAAGCATTATCGGGTTCTTTACCCTCGGAAAAGGTCCTGAAATCATTCAAGGACAAGCAGAAGCGACCGAATATCGTGTATCAAGCAAAGTACCGGGACGTATTCTTAAATTCCTGGTAGACGAAGGTGACAAGGTTAAGGCAGGCGATACACTTGCCATACTCGAGGCCCCCGATGTTCAGGCCAAATTGTCGCAAGCACAAGCTGCTGAAGAAGCGGCACAAGCCCTAAATGAAAAAGCAATACGAGGCACTCGTTCCGAACAACTCCAGGCTGCCTTCGAAATGTGGCAAAAAGCAAAAGCCGGACTGGAAATAGCCGAGAAATCATACAACCGTGTCAACAGACTATATGAAGAAGGAGTCATGTCTGCCCAGAAACGTGACGAAGCAAAAGCCCAATATGATGCGATGGCTGCTACCGAACGAGCTGCAAATGCACAATATACCATGGCAAAGAATGGTGCTCAACGTGAAGATAAGGCTATGGCCGCAGCTCAGGTAGAACGTGCCAAAGGTGCCGTAGCCGAAGTTACATCTTACATCAATGAAACTTATCTGATCGCTTCTGCCGACGGAGAAGTGACAGAGATTTTCCCAAAGGTAGGCGAACTGGTCGGTACGGGTGCTCCCATCATGAATGTAGCCCAAATGAATGACATGTGGGTAACTTTCAACGTACGGGAAGATTACCTGAAAGACTTCACCGTAGGAGGTGAAATCAGCGCCTATATACCGGCTTTGGAAAAGAACGTTACATTCAAGGTCACTTACATGAAAGACCTAGGTACTTATGCTGCCTGGAAAGCAACAAAAACAACCGGACAGTTTGACCTGAAAACATTCGAAGTAAAAGCTAAACCAGTACAGCCTGTAGAAAACTTACACCCGGGAATGTCGGCTATCATTGAAAAATAAAAAACAGTCATGTCAATAACCATCCATAAACGCCTGTTACAGATTGCAAAGCGAGAAGTAATGCGCATTGCAACCAAACCAATGTATCTGTTCTGCATGGTAATAGCCCCTGTTTTCAGTTATATATTCTTCACAACACTGATGAGCAGCGGACTACCTACCAATATGCCGGCAGGTGTAGTGGATTTAGATAACACCTCAACAACTCGTGCAATCATACGTAACCTGGACGCTTTTCAGCAGACAAAAATTGTAGCTCATTACAATAGCTTTAACGAAGCCAGAGAAGCCGTACAGCGCGGAGAGATTTACTCATTCTATTACATACCACAAGGAACGACAGAAAAAGCAATCGCAGGCAGACAACCTAAAGTTTCTTTTTACACGAACTTTTCGTACCTGATAGCCGGCTCGCTGCTATACCGCGACCAACGCACCATGAGCGAACTGGCTTCGGCGGCCATCGGACAAAGTACCTTACTGGCTAAGGGAGCTACAGAAGATCAGGCTATGGCTTTTTTGCAACCCATTGTGATAGATACACATGCCCTGAACAATCCGTGGCTGAATTATTCCGTATATTTGTGTAATACACTTTTCCCCGGAATATTGATGCTGCTCATCTTCCTGGTTACAGCCTACACCATAGGCGTAGAAGTGAAAGAAAATACAGCAAAGGAACTGATGCACATGGCAGATAATTCCATCGTCACAGCACTGGTAGGGAAACTATTGCCACAGACCATCATTTTCTTCATTATCGCTGTATTCTATAATGTATACCTTTATGGATTCCTGCATTACCCGTGTAACAGCGGCATATTCCCCATGCTTTTGGCGGGACTGTTACTTGTTCTTGCTTCGCAGGCAGTAGGCATATTCTTTTTCGGATTATTCGGAACACTCCGTCTGGCACTGAGTGCTGCCTCATTGTGGGGAGTCTTGTCGTTCTCCATTTCAGGATTCACCTATCCGGTGATGGCGATGCATCCGACACTTCAGGCACTTTGCGTACTGTTCCCTTTACGGCATTATTTTCTGCTCTATGCCAATCTTGCTCTAAACGGTTATCCGCTCATTTATGCATGGCATTCTGTAGTAGCACTATTAATATTTATGTTGCTTCCATTCTTCGTACTGAAAAGATTACGTACGATCATGTTACACTATATCTATATTCCTTAAAAGCTTGATTCATGGAAAAATATTCACTCCGACATACAATACAACAAGGGCTCAACGGATTATTCTATATTTTCAGGAAAGAGCTTAAAGCTACCATCAAAGATCAGGGAGTGCTGATTTTCTTCCTGCTAGTACCATTGGCTTATCCGCTGATATATGCTTTTATCTACACCAACGAGGTAGTCCGTGAAGTTCCTGCCGCAGTAGTAGATGCAAGCAACAGCACCCTCAGCCGAAAATACATCCGCATGGTAGACGGAACACCGGACGTACACATACAATCTTATTGTGCCGACATGGAGGAAGCTAAGCTATTGCTAAAAGAACAAAAGGTATATGGCATCATTTATATACCCGAAAGTTTCAGCCGCGATATAGCCAAAGGAAAGCAGACACATGTAAGCATCTATTGCGACATGAGTGGCATGCTGTATTATAAAGCCATTCTGCTGGCAAATACGGAAACATCTCTGAAAATAAACAAAGCTATTCAGATAAAACGCCTAGGCAATACGACCGAACGGCAGGATGAAATAAGTACAGCTCCAATTGAATACGAATCGGTTTCGCTTTTCAATCCACAAGACGGATTTGCCAGCTTTCTGATTCCGGCGGTATTGATACTTATTATCCAGCAAACACTGCTGTTGGGAGTAGGTCTGTCGGCTGGTACGGCACGTGAAACGAACCGTTTCCGCGATCTCGTTCCTATCAGCCGACAATATCAGGGAACCTTACGCATCGTCATGGGCAAGTCTTTGGCCTACCTGATGATTTACGCTGTCATGGCGGCATATATTCTGTGCGTCGTTCCCAAACTATTCAGTCTGGTACAGCTTGCACAACCTGCAACGCTGTTCTGGTTTACACTGCCTTACTTGCTGGCATGTATTTTCTTTGCCATGACTTGCTCGATTTTCATCCACCACAGAGAATCGTGCATGCTGATTTTCGTATTCACCTCCGTACCTCTGTTGTTCATATCAGGTATATCGTGGCCAGGAGCGGCCGTACCCAAGTTTTGGGAAATCTTCTCCTGGATATTCCCATCCACTTTTGGTATAAACGGTTACGTTCATATCAATACCATGGGAGCGACATTACACGATACCTTGCCGCAAATCAGAGCATTATGGATACAGACCGTCGTTTACTTTTTCACAACCTGCTTTGTATACCGGCGCCAGATTATGCTGAGCCGTAAGCATGCTATGGACCGTCTGAAAGCATACAGGAAGAAGAAACGACTTCTAGTCAACTAAAATCAAACTCTTTCATACAGCAAAAGGCTCTTCTCTCGCTTCCATTTATTAAACGGAAGTAGAAAGAAGAGCCTTTTTTATACGATAAGACACTTACCTGTATCAATACGATTCATGCAGGCTCTCGATATATCCATACAACTTTTTGTAGAAAGCATGTCTGGTCAGTGTAGAAGCATCTCCCAATATAATCAGCTTCATACGGGCACGAGTAATAGCTACATTCATACGACGCAAATCATTCAAGAAACCAATCTGCCCTTCTTCATTGGCACGCACCAGACTGATGAGAATCACATCACGCTCCTGCCCCTGAAAGCCATCGACCGTATTGATGGTTATCGCCTGCCGGTAAGGCTTGAAAAAGGCATCTCCCCGAACCAGCCGACGCAAATACTGCACTTGTGCCTTATAAGGAGAAATCAAACCGACATCAATCCGTTCACTCAGAAACCGCTCCCGACCAATTTTGGTAATATACTCCTTTAACTGGGCAATAGACAACTCTGCCTCGGGCTTATTGATACGTCCATAATTCTCACCGACAAACTCCTCATTGCAGTCCATTCCCTCCGTATTTATCCATTCGATAGGAGTATCGAAATCGAGTATACTCCGATATTTTACTTCGGGAGCCGATTGTAACATGCCTCCATAAAACCATTCAGACGAAAAGCGCATGATTTCATCATTCATCCGATACTGAAGTTTCAACAGAGAAACCGTTTCAGGCTTGTTTTTCACGATGGTCTGCATCAACGTATGCCCCAACCCTGCCCGAAGCGCTTCGGGAGCTTTTACCGTAGGGGGAAGCTGGCAATGGTCGCCGGCCAGAATCACACGGTCCGCCTTACGGATGGCAATCCAGCATGCCGGTTCCAACGCCTGTGCAGCCTCATCAATAAACAACGTGCCGAATTTCTGTCCCATCAGCAGACGGTTGGCACTGCCTACCAATGTACACGCAATGACTCGAGCATCTGCAAACAGCGACTCATTGATACGTATTTCCAACTCCGTAGCACGGTCCTTCAGAGAATTTATCTTTTGCCGAATGGCTTCACGGTCCGTTCCCTTCCGCATTCGGGCATATAGTTCACGGATAGCCTTACGCATACTCCACAGTTGCGGATAATCGGGATGCGACTCGAAACGTCGCTCGTAAGTAAACGAAAGCATCTTGTCGTTTACCCGACTGGGGTTTCCGATACGCAGCACACTCACTCCACGGTCGACCAGCTTCTCGCTGATCCAGTCGACTGCCATGTTACTCTGTGCACACACCAGTACCTGATTTTCACGATGTAGCGTTTCGTAGACAGCTTCTACCAGCGTGGTGGTTTTACCCGTTCCGGGAGGTCCGTGTACGATTGCCACATCCTTGGCATGAAGTACCTTGTTTACTGCCTCCTCCTGCGTACGGTTCAACCACGGGAAACGTACCGGCTGAAACGAAAAAGTGGAAACGGGCTGAGTTCCATGAAAAATATCACGCAATTCTGCCAAACGGTTATTCTTGGCACTTATTACTTGCTTCAAGGCTTCAAACATCAGCCGGTAACTGGTTTCATCGAAATACAACTGCACCCCCAGTACCTCCTTACTCTGCAAGGCAAGCAAAGCGTCTACAGAAGGAAGAATCACCACCATACGGTCTTCATCCACATAATTCACCGTCGCTACGAAATTCAGGTAATTCAGCTTACCCGATATATCCTGTGTGAAGAAACAGACCGGACGACCATATTCAAACTGATGCTCAATTTCCTTATCCTCCCGCCGTTCAACCTCTACGACCAACTGATTAAGGGCATTGTAATAATTCCGCCCCAAATTCAACGGATACCAGCACATTCCTCGTTTGATTTTCCGTCCTATTCCCATCAGCTCTGTCTGTTGCTTGAACTGTTCCTTTTCATATTCGTACTCCATCTGCAACAATTCATACTGATGCTGCAAATAAAGTATCGGAGATTTTATAGTCGTATTTTCTTTCATAAACCAATCATCTTACACATCCGTCACATAGGTTATAGCCATACACGACGTCAATCTTGATTTTTTCCTTTTGCAAAGGTAAGAGTTCTTCGAAAAAAGAGCGGCGGAAACATTGATTTATTCCCGGATTATGCGTACTTTTGTTTAGAGGCTATAAAAATAATGTAACCATGAGGAAACAAGCTGACTATATTAAACGTATTGAGATTAAAGGCCTGTGGGGAAGAAAGAATATTTCGTGGAACTTGCGTGCGGATGTCAATATTCTGAGTGGTATAAACGGAATCGGCAAAAGTACGATTCTGAATAATTCTGTACGTTACCTCAACGAACTGGAAGGACATGCGCTCACCAACGGAGTTCAACCGGGTGTTTCGTTTATCTTTTCTCCCGAGGATGCCAATTTCATCCGCTTCGATGTGATTCGCAGTTTCGACCGTCCGC
>OLVW01000232.1_pt1 | contig 59764 bp, 55 predicted proteins | sample 1673301 | NCBI WGS metagenome assembly OLVW01 (sample SAMEA3178941, study PRJEB25190) | human gut metagenome
CTAACATCTTTCTTTCCTTTCCTAAATTAAACTTAAAATAAGGTTTAACGCAGCCAAAATTGTAATTATTTCATCTTTCTTATAATTGAAAAAAATTTAAATTTTGACAAGGCAAACAAATTTAAAATTTAATTATTCTCCAATTATGTAGTTCCAAGAATCCCTACACATATCCTCTAGTGACCTTGTAGCCTCCCAGCCTAATTCTTCTCTAGCCTTCTTAGGATCAGCAAAACAAGTAGCAATATCACCACTTCTACGAGGAGCAATTATATAAGGAACATCTTTACCAGTAGACTTTTCAAAAGCCCTAACCATATCCAAAACACTGTAACCAGTACCTGTACCCAAGTTATAAATAAACAATCCTTTATTTTCTTTTTCCAATTTATTTAATGCCAAAACATGGCCTTTAGCCAAATCTACAACATGGATATAATCTCTAACTCCTGTGCCATCTGGTGTATTATAATCATCTCCAAAAACTGACAGTTGTGGTAAAATTCCTGCAGCCACTCTAACAATATATGGCATCAAATTATTTGGTATACCTTGTGGTTCTTCACCAATCAAACCACTCTCATGTGCACCAACTGGATTAAAATATCTCAAAATACAAATATCCCAAGTATTATCAGAAGCATATGTATCTTTTAATATCTGCTCTATAAACAATTTCGTTGTTCCATATGGATTGGTTGTTCCACCTGTTGGTGTATCTTCTGTTATAGGCATTTTTTCTGGTTCACCATATACTGTTGCAGATGAACTAAATATGAATTTTTTGCATCCATATTTTCTCATCGTGTCTAATACCACTAATGCTCCTGATATATTGTTTGTGTAGTATTCTATTGGTTTTTGTATAGATTCTCCAACTGCTTTGTATCCTGCAAAGTTCATTACTGCTTCTATGTTGTTTTCTTCAAATACTTTTTCTAGTTTTTCTTTGTCCATGTAGTCCATTTCATAAAATTTAAAGTCTTTTCCTGTTATTTTCTTAATAGCCTCTAATGATTTTGGTGTACTGTTTGAGAAGTTGTCTATTATAATTATTTCTCTTCCTTTATTTAATAATTCTACTGCAGTGTGACTTCCTATAAATCCTGCTCCTCCTGGTAATAATATTGCCATTTTTATCCCTCCTAATTTGTTTTAAAAAGGTTGTTCTCCTTTTTGTTTTTTTATTTTTGTTAATAACCAAATTTCTGGATATTTTGCTTTTTTCTTAATTTATTATTTTGTTTATTTCTACTCCATTTTTAGTATCTTTTACTAAATATCCTTTTTGATTTATTAAATCTCTTATTTCATCTGATTTTGCCCAGTCTTTGTTTTCTCTTGCTATTTTTCTTTGTTCAACTAAATCCAAAATGTCTTGTGGAATTTCTTCTTTTTCTGTATTTGCTTCATCTATTTTAATTCCAAGAACTGTGTCAAATTTTGCAAGTAATCTAGCAACTTCCGGATTTTTCTTTTCAAATCTTGCTGCTTCCCACACAAAACTCATTGCAAGTGGCATGTTTAAGTCATCATTTATTGCTTTGTGGAAATTTTCTTCTATTTGTGCTAATTTTTCTTTGTCCTCAACTGTTAATTCGTCTGTTCCATTTAAGTTTAGTTGGTAACTGTTACGCAGTCTTTCTAATGATTTTGATGCAGAGTCTATTCCTTCCCATGTAAAGTTTAGTTTGTTTCTGTAATGACATGAGTAACTGAATAGTTTGTATACTATTGGGTCATATCCTTTTTCTTTTATGTCTTTTACTAGGTATACATTTCCTAGTGATTTTGACATTTTTCCTCCATTTATTAATAGGTATTCTCCGTGTAACCAGTATTTTGCTGGTATTTTTCCGCATCTTCCTTTGCTTTGGGCAATTTCGTTTTCATGGTGTGTTGGTATTAAGTCGATTCCACCTGTATGTATGTCAAATTGCTCTCCTAAGTATTTTCTTCCCATTGCAGAACATTCTATGTGCCATCCTGGGTAACTTGGGCCCCATGGACTATTCCATTTCATTAAGTGATTTTCTGGTGCTTTTATCCATAATGCAAAGTCATGTGGATTTCTTTTTTCTGGGTCTACTTCTACTCTTGCTCCTGCTTTTTGATTTTCTATGTCTAGATTGGAAAGTATTGGGTATTTGTCTAATTTTGATATATCAAAATATATTGCTGTTGATGTTTCGTATGCATATCCATTTTCCATTAGTTTTTCCACATATTCTAGCATTTCTTTTATGTGGTCTGTTGCTTTACATACTATTTCTGGTGTTTCTATGTTTAAGGATTTTAAGTCGTCAAAAAATAACTTTGTGTAGTGCTCTGCTATTTGTAGTGGCGTTTTGTGTTCTTCTCTTGCTGATTTTAACATTTTGTCTTCGCCTTCGTCACCGTCTGATACTAAGTGCCCTACGTCTGTGATGTTCATTGCGTGTTTTATTTTATATCCATTATAGCGTAATGTTCTTCTTAATACATCTTGAAATATGTTTGTTCTCATATTTCCTATTGTGGCATCTTTGTATACTGTTGGTCCACATGAATATATTCTTATTTCCTTTGGGTCTAGTGGTTCAAATTTGTCTTTTTTTCTTGTTAATGTGTTGTAAAAATATATGTCCATTTTTCTCCTTTCCAAAGTGCTCAATATTTTATATTATTTTTATAGCAGAAATTAGATTTTGTAGCAGTTTGTATTGCATACAAAATCTTAATTCTGTTTTTTAGTCTGCTGTTTCGTCTTTAGCGGTTTCGTCTTTTCCTGTTTCATCAGGCACTTTATTTTCTTCTGGTTTTATTGTTGGTTTTTCTACTGTATTTCCTATTTTATTTTGTTCTTTTTCTACTGTATTTGTTGGTGTTTTATTTTCGTTTGATGTTTTTTCTTCGATTTTCTTTGTATGTACCGTACATACTTCGTCTATTTTTTCGTTTAATGATTTTGATTTGTTTATTGTATTCCATAATTTTAGTTGTTCTTTTGGAATAACTCCTCCATAAGATACTGTTTTTACCTTATCTGCTGGGCAGTATTCGTTTGCAACTTTTCCTGATTCTGTACATATTTTTTGTGTTCCGTGTCCTTGGCAGTTTTCTGGCACATTGTCTGTTGTAAATGTTTCTGTGTATGTGTTTGTACATGAAGATGTTGCAACTCCTCCTGTGTCTTTGCATATTGTTTTTTGTACTAATCCTGTTGATGGTTTGTTGAAGTTTTTGTTTGCTAATCCTTTATGGATATCTTTCATTATTGATGACCATAATTGTCCTGCTGGGTTTCTTCCATCTACACTATATACTGTTTTTCCAACTTTTAATGGTTCTTGGTCATTGTCATATCCAAACCAGCATGCTGCAGTATAGTATGGTGTAAATCCGCATAACCATCTGTCTACATAGTCATCTGTTGAACCTGTTTTTGCGCATGTTTCCATTCCTGGTATTGCACAATATGTTGCTGTTCCTCCACTTTTTGTTGGTTCTGATACAATTGATCTTGTTAAGTATGCATTTTGTTCTGATATTACTCTTGTTTTTTCTTGGTTTGCAGTTAATACTGTGTTTCCACTACTGTCTACTACTTTTGTGAAGAATATTGGTTTTGTGTATACACCATCATTTGCTATTGATGCATATGCTCCTGCCATTTCTAATGGGCTTATTCCTTTACTTAGTCCACCTATTGATAATGCTGGGTTTGCATCTTTTGTATCATCTAGTGTTGTTATTCCCATTTTCTTTAGGTATTCTATTGATTTTTTAGGTGTTAATTCCATCATTACTTTTACCATTGGTATATTTTGTGATGTACGTATACAACTTCTTATATTGATATATCCCTTTGGATTGTTGTAGTCTTTTGGCTTATATCCTCCTCCAAAGTCTGTTATTGCATCATCATATATTGTTGCTGCAGTTATTACTTTTTCTTGTAATCCTGGTACTATGTCTGCTAGTGGTTTCATTGATGAACCTGTTTGTCTTGTTAATTGTGTTCCTCTGTTCCATCCTGTTGTTTTTTGCTCTCCAAGGCTTCCTCCTACTGCTACTACTTGGTTTGTTTGATTGTCTATTATTACCATTCCGGCTTGTGTATGGTCATTTTTTAGTTCACCATTTTTATTTTTTTCTCTACCTTTTATTTGGTATTTTGTTTTTGCAAATTCTTCTTCTACTCTTGCTTGCACTTTTGGGTCTTCTGTTGAGTATATTGTTAATCCGCTTCCATATACATAGTTTTTTGCTAAATCTTCAGATATATTTTTTTCTTCCATTACTTGTTTTATTACTTGTTTTACTGTTTCTGCTGTATGGTATGAGTAACTTGATGTTCCTGAATATCCTTTTTCAAATTTTAGTCCATCTTCTACTTCTTTAACTGCTGCATTATATTCGTCTTCGTTTTCTATCATGCCTTGTGTTTTCATTTCTTTTAAAACTGTTAGTGTTCTTTCTTTTCTTAGATTTCCTGCTTTTTCTTGGTCTAATGATGTGTCATATGGGCTATATGAATTTGGTGAGTTGTTTATTCCTGCTAAAAATGCACATTGTGCTAAACTTAAGTCTTTTGCACTTTTGTTAAAGTAATATTGTGAGCCTAGTTCTACTCCGTGTAGTTCGTTACCCCCTACAAATATTATGTTTAAATATAGTTCTAGTATTTGGTCTTTTGATATCATTCTTTCTACTTGTACTGCTTTTGACCATTCTTTCATTTTTCTTACTACACCTGCTAGTCCTGATCTTGCTTTGTCTTTTGTTATGTTTTTTACTAATTGTTGTGTTATTGAACTTCCTCCATATGATGAGTTCCCTGTAACTGCTCCAAGTATTGCTCCAGCGGTTCTTTTTATGTCTACACCACTATGTGAATAGAATCTTTTGTCTTCTATTGCTATATATGCTTTTGGCAAGTATGGTGACATTTCACTTAGTGATATTGTTTTTCTATTTTCGTCTGTGTTTAAGTTTGCTATTTCATTTCCGTCTTTGTCTAATACTATTGTGTTAGAATTTCCTACTATTAGTTCCTCTTTTGTTATTTCAAAGTCGTTGCCAAATAGTCCAAACATCATTGCTGAGACTACCCCTGCTCCTGCTACACATAATAGTAAAAATATTATTAGTAGTATTTTTAGGAATAGTTTTAATTTTGGATGTTGTTTCCTTTTTTTATTTTTTGGTATTTTGCCTTTTTGTGTTTTTATTTTGGTTGTTTTTTCTTCTGGTTTGCTATGTTTTGCTTCCTTTTTATTATTACTTCTTGGCATCTTTTTTTACCTCCCTGTAATTGCTTTTGATATACCTATTATATTATACTTTTTATAAAAATAAAAGGGGTTAGGGAAATTTTTTATTTATTATTTATATATTGGGAAAGTTATGCAACTTTCCTAATATATAAAATTACATTGCACAGAAAATTTTCAGATTTGTTCTATGTTGGTATTATTATAATATCTGCAATTTCTTTTTTTATTTTTTTCCTAAGTTCTTTGTACTGAGTTTTTTTATGTAGTTCTGACTCGTACAAGTCCTTACAGTAATATTGTCTATCGACTATTTTTTCTCCAAAATAATTATTTTTTAGTTTTATTTCGTAATCATTTATTATTCTTCCTTCAAATCTTTTTTGCTTTATTTTTAATTTTTCTTTTATATTTATAATTGTTGCATATTCGTTTATTCTGTATCTGTCAATTAGTTCTTTTGGAAAGTCCACATTTATTATTATTTGTGATTTCATTAAACTTTTTTTCTTGTTATTAGTTATCGTTATTATTATTCCATTTTCCAGCATTGCTTTTTGTAGTCTTGTGAATTTTTCTATATGGTTTGTTACAATATTTATATTTTGATATTTATTGGCTAATTCTTTTATGTTTTCTAATTCTATTTCTGTTAAGTCATTTATTAATATTGATATGTTTACTTTTTCTATTTTTTGTTGTTCTACTATTTTTTGTACAACGTCTGGTATTAGAATTTCAAATAGCCATTTTCCGTCCGCTATTTCTATTCCATATGTATTTAATAAATTTATATATTGTTTTTCTTTTTGTATTTCTTTGCTTACAACTGCTTTTACACTGTTTGAGTTTTTTCTTATTATTTTGTTTGTTTTTTTTGCTAGTTTTTCAATACCTTTGGGTTTTATTTTTTCATAGATTGGTAGTATTATTGTGTTATCTTCCACTTTTATTATGTTTGCTTTTTTTATAAGCCAGTTGGGCTTGTCATTTTTTTCTATATAAAACATAAAAACACCTCATATCTTTTTTATAAAGTATATTCAGTGTTTTATTTTTTATGAAATTTTTATTTTTAAAGTTCCTAACTTTTTGCTTTCTTGTATTGTAATAGTGAATTTTTATAATATAATGTCTCTTTTTAATAAATTATCTTTAATTGTTCCTGTTCCTATAAATTGGTTTATATTGTTGCTTTCGTGGCTATATATTTTGTAGACTCCATCATCGTACTTTTGTGTAAGCATAACTCCGTTTAGAAATAGTTTTAGTTTTCTTTCGTCTAGTTCTATTGATGGTGATGCTTCAAATATTTTTTCTACTGATATTATTTTTTTGTCTATTTCATTGCTCATTTTATTATTTGCTTTGTTATTTGCTTCATTTTTTTTCGTATTTGCCATATTTGAGTTTTCTACGATTTTGTTTAACTCTTCAACAGTAATGCTATCTTTAATTTTAAAGTCTCCAACTTGCGTTCTTTTAAGGGATTTCATGTATCCCACTGTTCCAAATTTAGTGGCAATATCTTCACATAGACTTCTAATATATGTACCTTTTCCACAAAACACTTCAAATTTAATTTGTTTTTCTTTTGGTGAATAGTTAATTAAATCTATATTATAAATTTCTATTTGTCTTGGTTTTAGTTCAACTTGTTGACCTTTTCTTGCATATTCATATAATTTTTTTCCATTTACTTTTATTGCAGAATAAATTGGTGGCACCTGCTCTTGTTTTCCGATGAATGTTTGCAATATTTTTGTTATGTTTTCTTGTGTTAGAAGAGTTTCGTTTACAGGTTGTTCTTCTATTATTTTTCCTTCTGAGTCTGCGGTGTCTGTTTTGGTTCCTAATTGTAGTTCTACTATGTATTTTTTGTTATGGTTTATTAAGTATTTTGAAAGTAGTGTTCCTTTTCCTATTAGTATTGGCAATACTCCTTCTGCCATTGGGTCTAGTGTTCCTGTGTGGCCGACTTTTTCGTTTAGCAATTTTTTTATTTTGTATACTATGTCGTGTGATGTGCATCCTTTGGGTTTGTTTATGATTATTATTCCGTCCATATTTTCCTTTCTAAAAAAATCGGGATAGGGGGGACGGGTCTTTAATCCCTAAAAAAATTTTTAGGGATTAAAGACCCGTCCCCCCTATCCCGTTTTTTTATTTTAAAACTTTTTCTAATTCTTTCATTATTTTTTGTTTTACTTGTTCGATGTTTCCTTGTACAACTGCACCTGCGGCTTTTTCGTGTCCTCCACCGCCAAACATCATACATACATCTGAAACGTTAACATAGTCATTTGAACGCATAGAAATTTTGTATGTATTTTCATCTTCGTCTTTTTGTCTAATAAATACAGAAACTTCAACACCTTCAATATCACGTCCTGTTTCTACTAAACCTTCGTGGTCTCCTATTCCGGCATTTACTTCTTCTAAATCCTTATTTGTTATGTATGTAAAAGTGACTTTTCCATCTGCTAAAAATTCCATTCTGTCTATTGTTCTTCTCATTAATTCAAAGTTTGCCTTAGTTTTTGTTTCTAATACTCTTTTATAGATATCTGAAACATTTACACCTTTTTCTAGTAATTCTGCTGTGAATTCAAATGTTTCTGGTGTTACTCCTGAATATCTGAATCCTCCTGTGTCTGTAATGATTCCTGTTAATATACATGTTCCTAATTCTTTGTCTATGTTTATATTAAAGTATTGGAACATTCCTATTAATATTTGGCAACATGCTGGTGCAACTGGATTTACAAAGTTGATGTCTCCATACATTTTGTTGCTTCCATGGTGATCTATTACTATCGTTTGTTTTGCTTTTTCAAAGTATTCGTTTCCTACTAGTCTTTTGAAATCAGCACAGTCTAAACTTATTGCTAGGTCATATTTTTCTACATCTGAGTCCATTTTTATTTCTTCTCTTCCTGGTAAAAAATCAAATATTTTTGGGACTTCTCTTATTATTACATCAGCATTTTTTCCTAGTTTTTTTAGTGCTACTTTCATTGCTAGACAACTTCCAATTGCGTCTCCATCTGGTGTTTCATGTGCCATTATTGCTATTGTTTCTGCTTTTTTTATTTCTTCTAATATATTATCTAAAGTCATAATTTTCTCCATTCCTGTCAATAGGGACGGGCCTTTTTGACAACCTTTTTCATCTGTCAAAAAGGGGCGTCCCTGTTGACAATTTATTTGTTTGGCATTATTTCTTTTAATATTGAATCTATTTTTGCTCCATATTCCATTGAATCATCTATTTCAAATATCAATTCTGGTGTATTTCTTAAATTTATTCTTTTTGCCAATTCTGTTCTTATAAATCCTGATGATTTTTTAAGCCCTTCCATTGTGTCTTTTATATTTTTTGAATTGAATATACTTACATATACTTTTGCATATTTCAAGTCTGATGTTACTTTTACTTTTGTAACACTTATCATTCCTGTAATGCTTGAATTTTTTAATTCAAAACCAATAATTTGACTTAATTCTTTTCTGTATTCTTCGTCAATACGTCCCATTCTGTTATTGTTTTTATTAGGCATTTTGTCTACCCCCTCTTAATTGCATTTTTTCGGGATTGGAGACCCGTCCCCTAATCCCGATTTTTTTATCTTTTTATTTCTTCCATAACATACACTTCAATAATATCTCCTTCTTTAATATCATTGTAGTTTTCAATTTGCATACCACATTCAAATCCTTTTGTTACTTCTTTAGCATCATCTTTGAATCTCTTTAATGTAGCTAGTTTTCCTTCATGGATTACTACATTGTCTCTTATTACTCTAACTCCTGCATTTCTTTCTACTTTTCCTGTTAATACATAAGCACCTGCAATTGTTCCAACATTTGATATTCTAAATGTTTGTCTTACTTCTGCATTTCCTATTACTTTTTCTTCATATTTTGGTGCTAACATTCCCTTCATTGCGGCTTCTACTTCTTCTATTGCTTGGTAAATTACTGAGTATTGTTTTATTTGTACTTCTTCTTTTTCTGCCATTTCTTTTGCGGCTGGTATTGGTCTAACATTGAATGCGATTATTATTGCATTTGATACTTTTGCAAGTGTAACGTCTGATTCGTTTACTGCTCCTGGTGCTGCATGGATTACTTTTACTTTTACTTCTTCGTTTTGTAGTTTTTCCATTGATTGTTTAACTGCTTCTACAGATCCTTGAACATCTGCTTTTACAATTAAGTTTAATACTTTTAAGTTTCCTTCTTCCATTTGTTCAAATAAGTTGTCTAGAGTGACTTTTGTTGCTGCTCCAAATGCTTTTTCTCTTGCTTCACGTTTTCTTTTTTCGATTAAGTGTTTTGCTGTTTTTTCGTCTTTTACTTCGTAGAATGTATCTCCGGCTTCTGGTACTTCTGTTAATCCCATTATTTCTACTGGTGTTGATGGTCCTGCTGATTTTACTTTTTTACCGTTTTCGTTTGTCATTGCTCTTATTCTACCAATTGAAGAACCAACAATTATTGTGTCTCCAACATCTAGTTTTCCTCTTTGTACAAGCATTGTTGCTATTGCTCCTTTACCTTTGTCAAGTCTTGCTTCTATAACAACACCTTTTGCTTGTTTATTTGGATTTGCTTTTAATTCTAGTACATCTGCTTCTAGTAATACCATTTCTAATAATTGGTCTATGTTTATGTTGTTTTTAGCAGAGATTGGTACACATATTGTGTCTCCTCCCCATTCTTCTGGTACAAGTTCGTAGTTCATTAGTTCTTGTTTTACTTTGTCAACATTTGCATCTGGTAAGTCTATTTTGTTTATTGCAACTATAATTGGTATTCCTGCTGATTTTGCATGGTTTATTGCTTCAACTGTTTGTGGCATTATACCGTCATTTGCTGCAACTACTAATATTGCTATATCAGTTATTTGGGCACCTCTGGCTCTCATTGCTGTAAATGCTTCGTGTCCTGGTGTGTCTAAGAATGTTATTTCCCTACCATTTACTTTAACTTTGTATGCACCGATTGCTTGTGTGATTCCACCTGCTTCTCCGCCTATTACATTTGTTTTTCTAATAGTGTCTAGTAATGATGTTTTTCCATGGTCTACGTGCCCCATAACAACTACTACTGGTGGTCTTACTTCTAAGTCTTCTTCTTTGTCTTCAGAATCGTCAAATAAGATATCTTCGTCTGTTACTGTTTCTTTCTTTTTAGCTGTGATTCCAAATTCTCCAGCAACTAAAAATGCTGTATCAAAGTCAAGGTCTTGGTTGATTGTAGCCATAATTCCATATCCGAATAATTTTTTTATAACTTCTGCTGTTGTCTTTTTCATTTCTGCCGCTAGGTCTTTTACTGATATTGAGTCTGGTATTTCTATTTCTGTTAGTTCAAATATTTTTTGTTTGTTTCTTTCTTCATTTTTTGCTTGTTTTTTCTTGCCTTTTCTTCCTCTTTGTGTTGTTAAGTCGTAGTAATCTAACATTCCGCCATCTTGGTCTTCAAACATATTTGATAACTTGCTTGTTTGTTTTAATGATTTTAGTTTTCCTTCGTCAAAATTACTTTCGTTTCTTCTTGATTTTGATTTTTTATTTTTGTTATCATCAAATTTGTTATTGAATTTCTGTTTATCTATGTTTTTACTATAGTCTCTAACAACTTCTTTTTCAACAGTTTCTACTGCCATTATGTTCTTGATGTTCTTTTCAATTCCTTTTTCGTCTAATGGTCTTCTGTTATAATTGTTTCCATTGTAATTATTTTTATTATTGAAGTTTCCATTATTTTTTCTGAAATTATTTCCATTGTTTGAACTATTAAATTCACCATTTCTTCCGTTTCTGTTGTTGTTAAATCTATTGTTTCTGTTTTCAAAACCATTTTTATTTTCGTAATTATTTCTGTTTTCAAATCCGTTTCTGTTTTCATAGCCATTTCTGTTTTCTGAATTGTTTCTATTATTGAAGTTGTTTCTTCCTTCTCCGATTCTGCTGTCATTTTTTCTATTATCTCTGTTAAATGTATTTTCTCTATTATAGCTATTGTCTTTATTAAAGTTATTTCTATTATTTCTATTTTCTCTACCAAAGTTTGAATTATTTGCATTTTTATTTTTAAATTTATTATCTTGTGTTACATTTCTTTTTTCTGCTACTTCTGCTTGCATTGTTAAATTACTATCCCCTTGTTCTTTTATTTCTTCTTTTATTATTTTTTCTTCTTTAACTGGTTCAGTTTTCTTTATTTCTTCTGTTTTCTCTTTTTTTGGTTCTGGTTTATTTAGTCCAAACAATTCATTTACGGTTTTTGGCTTGTTTGGTTTGTTTCTGTATACTATATTGGAGTCTTTGTTTTGTTTTCTTTCTACTATTTCAAATTTATTTTTTTTGTTTTCTTCTTTTTTGTTTTCTTTTTTTTGGTTTTCTTCATCAGCTATTATTACTTCTCTTCTTATAATTACTGGTGCTTTTTCTTCTTTTTTTTGTGTTGCTTGTTTGGCTGTTTTTTCTGTTTTCGTTGTTTTTTCTGGTTTTGCACTTCTATTAGATAGTCTTTCTTCTATTTTTTTTGCTTCTTCTTCTCCAACTCCACTCATATGGCTTTTTACTTCTATATTTAGTTTTTCTGCTGCTTCTAATACTTCTTTACTGGCTAAGCCTAGCTTTTTTGCTATTTCATAAATTTTTATCTTACCCAATAATATCACCCCCATTATATTTTTTTTGAATTGAATTTGCAAAATTTATATCTTTTATTCCAATTACTGCTTTATTGTTTTTTCCTATTGTTTTACTTAGTTCTTCTATTTTTCCATCTATTATTATTGGAATGTTATATTTTTCGCATAATTTAACAAATTTGCTTTTTGTTCTTTCAGAACTCTCTTTTGATATTATTATTAGTTTAGCCTTTCTTTTTGTTATGTTTTCTTCTACACTATCTGCTCCAAATGCAACTTTTCCTGCTTTCATTGCTAAACCGATTAGTCCTAATATATTTTTATTTATCAAGAATTACACCTCTTAAACTTTCATAAATCTCTTGTGATATTTGCATTTCAAAGACTCTTTCTAGTCTTTTACTTTTTTGTAGTTTTTCTAAACATTTTACATCGTCACAGATGTATGCTCCTCTACCTTCTTTTTTTCCTGTTTTGTCTATTGATATTTCGTTGTCTTTATTTTTTACAATTCTTATTAATTCTTTTTTGTCTTTTTTTTGATTACATCCCATACATGTTCTTTGTGGCTGTTTTTTCATAACATACACCTTCTTTCTAATTTATGCCTGTCTTTTAATTATTATCACGTTTTATTTTTTGTATTTATTATTGAATTATTCTTCTTCTTTTTCGCTTTCATTTTCTTCTATTTCTTCTGTTTCTGTTTGGTTTTGTTGTTCTTGTAGTATTTGTCTATATTGTGATTCTGATTTTATATCAATTTTCCAGTTTGTTAATTTTGCTGCTAATCTAGCATTTTGACCTGCTTTACCAATTGCTAATGATAATTGATCATCTGGAACTATAACTTCTGCAAATCTTTCGTCTTCTTTTATATCAACTGCTAGGATTTGTGCTGGTAATAATGCAGATGCTATGAATATACTTGGGTCTTCGTCCCATTCAATTACATCTATTTTTTCTCCATGTAATTCATTTATTACATTTTGAATTCTTACACCTTTTGCTCCAACACATGATCCTACTGGGTCAATATTAGGGTCTGGTGAGTATACTGCAACTTTGCTTCTTGAGCCTGCATCTCTTGATACACTTTTTATTTCTATTACACCTTCATATATTTCTGGTATTTCAAATTCTAATAATTTTCTTACAAAATCAGGATGACTTCTTGAAATCATCACTTGTGGTGCACCTTTTAGTCCTCTTTCTACATCTACTATATATGCTTTTATTTTGTCGTTTACTCTGTATTTTTCTGTTGGTACTTGCTCTTTTGCAAGCATTATTCCTTCTATTCTTCCTAAGTCTACAACTACTATATTTCTATCTGCTTTTTGGATTATTCCTGAAACAATTTCTCCTTTTTTTTGTGTGTATTCGTCAAATATTAAATCTCTTTCTACTTCTCTTAATTTTTGTACTATAACTTGTTTTGCAGTTTGTGCAGCAATTCTTCCGAAGTCTTTTGGTACTATTTCTATATCTACTGTATCTCCATATTGTAGATTTTTGTTGATTTTGTGTGCATCTTCTAGACTGATTTCTGTTACTTCGTCATTTGCGTTTTCTACTATTTCTTTTACTGAATAAATATGTGTTGCACCTGTTTTATGGTCTATGTCTACTTTTACATTTTCTAACGCGTCAAAGTTTCTTTTATATGCTGTAACTAATGCTGTTTCTATTGATTCTAGTACGTATTCTTTTTTTATTCCTTTCTCTTTTTCTAATTCTTCTAATGCTAATATTAACTCTTTGTTATCTATAGCTTTCATTTTTTATTCCTCCTATTTTTTATTATCTATATAATATTGGTATTTTACCTTTTGTTTTTATATAATTTTTACCAGTTATAAACTGTTTTTATTTGTGATATATTTTTTCTTTCTATTTTTGTTTCTTGTTCTTCTGTTTCTATAATAATTTCATTTTGATTAAATTCTTTTAGTGTTCCTAAATATTCTTTTGCACCATTTTCATCTTTTTTGAATAGTTTTACATTTATGTCTTTTCCTATATTTTGTTCTAGATGTTTGTCTTTTCTTAGTACTCTTTCTATTCCTGGTGATGATATTTCTAAAAAGTATTGTTCTTTTATATAATTTTCTTTGTCTAAAATGTCGTTTACCGCATCATTTACTTTTTCGCAGTCATTTAAGTCTATTCCTTTTTCGTTGTCTATAAATATTCGTAAAAAGTAGTTTTTTCCTTCTTTGGCGTATTCTACATCATATAGTTCATAACCTAAATTTTCTATTATTGGTTCTACTAATTTTGTTACTTTTTCTTCTATACTTGCCAATTTTTACCTCCTTTTATTTTCAAAACTAAAGAGTGGGATTTGTTCCCACTCTTTACTGTCTCGTATGTTGATATCTATATTATACCCAATTTTTAGCATAAATGCAAGGTTTTTTCGTTATTTTTTAAACTTTTTCTACTTCTTGTATTGTTTCTTCTGCATTTTCGTTTACGTCATCAATTTTTATGCTTCTATTATGAGTAATTTTTTCCCAATTTGTGTCTCTTTTAAATAAACATTTAAAGTTTATTAATAGCCAAGATCCCATGAATAATGGATATGTGAATAATCCTTTTATCATTGGTTTTATTGGTTTACCATCTATCCACATTACAAATGCTGCTGTAAGTGATGGTAATACAAATGTTGGTACTAAATATCTTAATATATTTATTATTAGTTCTGATTGTGTCATTCCATCCATTGCGTATAATACAAAGTTTGATACTAATAATAGTAATGTTAATATGAACATTGGTATACTTCCTATTATATATAGGAAACCGTCAAAGTTCATCATTGTTTTTTTGTCTTTTACTGCTTCTGCTAATTTAGATGTGTATTCTTTCATACATTGCATATGTCCTACTGTCCATCTACTTCTTTGTGACCAACTTTGTGCAAATCCTGTTGGTTGTTCGTCATATACAATTGCTTCTGTTGACCATCCTAATCTTTTTCCTTTTAATATTCTTTGCAATGAAAATTCTATGTCTTCTGTTAGTGTTACTGTTTTCCATCCACCGTTTTCTTTTATGATATCAAAACTTACCATAAATCCTGTTCCGTTTAATAATGGTGATAGTCCTAAATTGTATCTTGCTAAGTGATAGAATTTGTGCATTGTCCAATAGAATAGTGCGTATCCTGATGTTATCCAGTTGTCTGTTGGGTTTTTGATGTCTCTGTATCCTTGTACTACTTCTTCTCCTTGGCATAATTTTTTATTCATTGCTTTTAAGAAGTTTTTGTCTACTATGTTGTCTGCGTCAAATATACATATTGCATCATATGGTGCGTTTTCTTTTATTTTTTGTTGTAGGAACCAGTCTAGTGCATATCCTTTTGTTTTCTTTGTTTCGTCATATCTTTCATACACTATTGCTCCTGCTTCTCTTGCTATTCTTGCTGTTCTGTCTGTGCAGTTATCTGCTATTACATATATATCATATAAGTTTTTGTCGTATTCTTGATTTTTTAGGCTTTCTACTAGGTTTCCTACTACTGTTTCTTCGTTGTGTGCTGGTATTATTGCCATAAATCTGTGATTTTTGTTTACTTTTAATGGTTTTTCTTTTAATTTTACTAATGAGCATACACTTACTATTATTTGATATAACCAAAATATTGTTATTATCCAGATTAATGCTTCTCTTAGTATATAAACATAATCCATTTTTTTTACCTCTCTTTTTTCTTTTTATTCTATTTTTATTATCTCACATAATCTATTATACTCTTATTGTTAAAATTATGCAATCTTTTTTGTAACATTTTTTATTTTTTCTCAATATATTAAAATAAAAAAGTTTATGGAGGTATTATTTTGAAAAAGAATTATAAAGTTGCAATAGTTGGTTCAACTGGTTTAGTTGGTAGAACTGTATTAAAGGTATTGGAAGAAAAGAATTTTAAAAACTGTACATATACATTATTTGCTTCTAAAAAATCTGCAGGAAGTAAGGTACAATTTTTAGGGCAGAATTATATAATTCAAGAATTAACAGAGGATTCTTTTAAATCTATTTTTGATTATGCAATTTTCTGTGCAGGTGGAAGTGTTTCTAAAAAGTTTATTCCTATTGCAGTTCAATCTGGTTGTACAGTTATTGATAACAGTAGTGTTTATAGAATGGATAAAGATGTTCCTTTGGTTGTGCCAGAAGTTAATCCGGAAAAAATATTTGAAAATAAAGGGATTATTGCTAATCCAAATTGTTCAACAATTCAGGCAGTTGTCGCTTTGAAGCCTTTGGATGATAGGTATAAAATAAAAAGAATTGTTTATTCGACATATCAGGCTGTTTCTGGTGCTGGCAAGGCTGGTGTTGAGGATTTGGAAAATGGCTATAAGGGCTTGGCTCCACAAAAGTTTAAGTATCCTATTTTTAATAATTGTTTGCCTCATATAGATGTTTTTGAGGCTGATGGTTATACTAAAGAGGAATACAAAATGATTAATGAGACTAGAAAAATTTTGAGTAAACCTTTGCTTCCTGTTACTGCTACATGTGTTAGGGTTCCTGTTAGAAATTGCCATAGCGAAAGTATTAATGTTGAATTTAAGTCTAATTTTGATATTTATGATGTTAAGGTGCTTTTACAGAATTCTCCTGGGATTATTCTTGTTGATGATGTTGAGAAGGATTATTATCCTTTGGCTTCTAAGGCAGATGGGTTTGATGATGTTTTTGTTGGTAGAATTAGACGTGATTATAGTGTTCCTTTTGGTATTAATTTGTGGGTTGTTGCTGATAATTTGAGGAAGGGTGCTGCTTCTAATGCGGTGCAGATTTTGGAAAAATTAATGTTGGTTTAATTTGTCTTTTGAGGACGGTTCTATTGGGAAGATTTTTATGTTTCAAAAAAGTCGCATTGTGCGACTTTTTGTTAATTCTTTTATTAAATTATTACAGTTCATATCCTATAAAATTAATACCACCTTTAAAATAATGTCACGCGGAATCCAAGGTAACTTAAATTATATAATATATGTCCATCTGAGCGACAACTTACAGGATAATTCATGCTTTTATCTATAAAACCTCCTCCTCTATGCATACACGGATTACTATTGTCATCAGTTTTTTCTAAAGTCCATTCCCAAACATTTCCTGCTATATCATATATATTTTGTATACTTGTATGATTTGATGATCCAGTTGTTAGTATAAATGCTTTCATCGCTTCTTTTTTCTTATCTTTTATACGATTCTCTAGATTTTTATCATAATTATACCAATTATTTCCGGACATATACATTCCTCTATTTAATATCATTGTAGAATTTAAATAATTTCCTATTTTTTCACTATTAGAATTTAACTTATCTTTTATTTTTGAATCTTTATCAATATTTTTGTTTTCAATATATTTCAAAACTAAGTCCCACTGTACTCCAAACATTAAACTACTTGTTTTACTTCCACTTTCTACTTGTTCTGCCAAAACTTTAGCCTGTGTTCTTGTAACAAAAGTATATGGATATAAATTGGCTTTAGACAATGGTGTTACTGTTGTTTCACCATAACTTGTTCTCCATTTTTCAATCCCTGCTTCATACCTTCCTACCCAAAATCCACCATTTTGATATACGCTTTTTAACATTTTATGTTTCAAATCGTTATATTCTTTTTCATTTCTAAACCATCCATCTGTACTATCAGGATAATAGATATCTTTACATTTGGTTTCTTTTCTGTAATCTTTTGTATATTCGTGTAAATCTTCTTCTATTTTATCATATTCTTCGTCGGTAAAATCTTCTATACTCAATCCTGATTTCTGGTATATCTCTTCGGTTTTAGGAACTTCTACCCAAACATATTCATTTCCATATCCATCTGTTATAACAATTCCATCATCGCTTGAATCTTCTCCTTCAATTTTAGTTGGAGTAAATCCTTCTGGAATTGTAATACCTTTATATGTTGTTTTTTCTTTGTTTATTAATGCTTCCATCTGTGCTATTTTTCTTTGTTCTTCTTTATTTTCTTCTTCTGATTTTCGTTTTGCTTCTTGTGCTTTTTCAAATATTCCTGTATTTGTTAATGTTGATATTGAAATCCCTGCTAAAATAAGTAAAATCACTATTGTAACTATAAGTGCTACCAACGTAATTCCCTTATTTTCTCTATTTTTTTCCATTAAAATTTCCTCCTCTTCTTTTGTTTGATATTCTATTAAGGAATTCCTTAATAGAATATCATTAATTATAATTTTTTGCAACACTTTATTAAGGAATTTCTTAATTTTTTTGTTAAAATTAAGGTTTTCCTTAGTAGTTCTATGTTTCTCTTTGCTATAATTTTTTATATAAATTAGAAAAGAGGTGGAATTATGCAACTTTCTGATGCAACTAGAAAAAGAATAAACTTTTTATTAAAAGAAAAAAATATGAAACTTTGGGATTTATCTAAGGCTGCTGGAATATCTCTACCTACGATTTCTGATTTTTTGAAAAATGATACTAAAAATTTGAGAATGGATACAATGCTTCATATTTGTGAAGGATTTAATATAACTTTAAAAGAATTTTTTGATGATCCTCTTTTTGAGGATGTTATTTCTGAATAAGAGTTAAAGGTACACTGCATTTTTTTATACATATGTTCTCTTTAATTTGCAAAAAAGAACCTGAAGTTTTACACTTCAAGGTTCTTTTCAAATTTATTATTCTGCTGATTCCTCTGTTTCTGGAGCTTCATAAGCTTCTAATATAGCTTTTTGAATTTTCTCTCTTGTTTCAGCATTGATTGGATGTGCTATATCTCTGAATTCTCCGTTTGGAGTTTTTCTGCTAGGCATAGCTATGAATAATCCATTTTGGCTTTCGATAACTTTGATGTCGTGTACTGCGAATTCGTTATCGAATGTTACAGAAGCAACAGCTTTCATTCTGTTCTCTGAATTTACTTTTCTTAAACGTACATCTGTGATTTGCATTTTAGTGCACCGTCCTTCCTTAAGTTTTAAATTTTGTACATATTAGTTTATTCTTATGTACCTACTCTATTATTCTCCACAAAAATTTTTTTTCCTTCTTTTTTTTACATTTTTTATAAAATTTTTTATATATTATAATTTCTTGTTACAATTCATCGTCCATAAAATTACATTGCACAAAAAATTTTAGGGATTGGGGGACGGGTCTTTAATCCCTAAAAATTATATAAAATAATTATTTATAGTATTTTAAAAATTTCGGGATTGAAGACCCGTCCCCCAATCCCTATTTTATTAATTTCATTTTAAATAATTTATAAATTGAGAATAGCAGCAATTTTTTATAATATACTTATTTTATAAGAAGAATTTTCCAAAAACTCTTGAATTTTGCATTATATAATTATATAATCTATCTGTTAAAAATATGTCAAAAAAATATTTAAAACTTAGAGGAGTGAAAAAAATGCCAAATATTGAAAATCTAAAAAAATATAAAAATATACATATGATAGGAATCGGTGGAGTAAGCATGAGCGGTATTGCAGCAATCCTTACAAACTGGGGCTTTAATGTCACAGGTTCGGACTGGGCAAAATCTGAAGCAACAGACAAATTAAATTCAATGGGTATAAAAGTTACAATTGGTCACAATTTAGAAGATGTTGCAAAATCTGATGTTGTAGTTTATTCTGCTGCAATTAAGCAAGATGACCCTGAAATGTTAGAAGCAAAAAAATTAAATATACCTACAATTGAAAGAGCCGATTTTTTAGGTGAACTTACGAGATGTTATAAAGATACAATTTGTATTTCTGGTACACATGGTAAAACAACAACAACTTCTATGATTTCACTATGTTTCTTAGAGGCTTTAAAGGACCCTAGTATTCAAGTTGGTGCTTTTTTGAAAGCGATAGACGGAAATTATAGAGTTGGAAATAGTGAACATTTTGTTATTGAGGCTTGCGAATATGTAGAAAGTTTTTTAAAATTTAGTCCAAAGGCTGAAATTATTTTAAATATTGATAATGACCACCTTGATTATTTTAAAACTTTTGAAAATATTAAAAAAGCATTTGTGAAATATGTTAAATTGTTACCAAATGATGGTCTTTTAGTTATTAATGGTGATGATAAAAATTGTTTAGACTTACCTCAATATACAAATGCAAAAGTTATTACTTATGGAATTGAAAATATAAATGCTGATTTTGTTGCTAAAGATATTGAATTTGATAATGATGGTTTCCCTGAGTTCGATGTTTATAAAAAAGGTGAATTTTTCGAAAAAATTAAATTATCTGTTCCAGGTGGTCACAATGTTTTAAATGCTTTGGCTTGTATTTCATTATGTGATTATTATGGAATTGATAAAAAGGATTTACAATCTGCACTTAAAAAATTTACTGGTGCTCATAGAAGATTTGAATTTAAAGGTAAGGTAAACGGGGCTAGCATTTATGATGATTATGGTCATCACCCTACTGAGATTGTTGCAACTTCTAAATCTGTTGCAAATAAAAAGCATAATAAGTCTTGGGTTGTTTTCCAACCTCATACTTATAGCAGAACTAAAAATCTTTTAGATGATTTTGCACATGCTTTATTGAATTTTGATAATGTTATTGTTTTGGATATTTATGCTGCTAGAGAGACTAATACTTATAATATTTCTTCTAAAGATTTAGTTGATAAAATTATTTCTTTGGGTAAAGATGCTAAATATATTCCTGATTTTGATGAGTGTGTTTCTTTCTTAAAAGATAATGTTCAAAAAGATGATTTGATTTTAACTTTAGGTGCTGGTACTGTTACTAAAATAGGTCCAATGCTTTTAGAAAATAATTAAAAACAAAAAATGGATCATAAATCACTTAAAAAAAAGAAAAAAGGGGTGTTCCCTTATCCCTGAAAAAAGGGAAAAAAGGAACGTCCCTTAATCCCCTTTTTTCATTTGTTTTATCATTATATCCCCAAAAACTGCATATCCTTCTTCTGGATTTTTTACCAAAACGTGTGTAACTGCACCAATTAGCTTTCCGTTTTGAATAATAGGAGAACCACTCATTCCGTTGAATAATTCCACCTGTTTTTTCTAACAATTTTTTATCTGTAACTTTTATAAGCATACTTTTATTATCAAAATTATTTTCCTTGTAAATCTTTTCTATCTCAATCTCATATTCTTCTACTTTGCCGTTTTCAAGACAGCACATGATAGTTGCCTTTCCTAATTTTATTTCATTTCTTAATGCTACATCCATTTTTTTATTTAAATCAATATTTAGGCTTGAAATATTATCTACTTTTCCATATATTCCAAACTTTGTGTTCTTATTAATTATTCCTATATTTTTTTGATTATCTACTGTTCCTTGTATTCTACCTGGATTTCCTGTTTCACCTTTAATAATATTTAATATTTTTGTCGTTACAAATTCTCCTGATGCAATGTCAATTAACTGTTCTGTGTCAATGTCTGCTATACCATGCCCTAATGCTCCAAAGCTTTTACTTTCTGGTTCGTAAAATGTTACTGTTCCAACTCCTGCTGCACTATCTCGTACCCATAAGCCTAATTTATATTCTTTTTTTGATGTTTCTACTGGCTTTATTGAGCATTCTTCTGTTTGTTGTTCGTGTATATATTGTATTTTTACGTCTTCTCCTTTTGATGAGTTTACTTTTTTTATTAATTCTTCTGTGTTTTTTATATTGCTATTATTGATTGCTATTATTCTGTCTCCTTGTTGAATTCCTGTGTTTTCATATGGTTTGTATTTTTGGTTATCTATTCCTTCTACTTCTGACATTCCTACTACAAGTACTCCGTTTGTATATAGTTTTATTCCTGCGATGTTTCCTACTGGTATTACTTGCGTTTTGGGTAATACATCTACATTTATGTCTTTTAAAAATATGTTTTCGAATAGGCTTATTTTTACTGTTTTTTTACCTGGTGTGTTTGTTGTTTTTTCTTGGTTTTGTGCTAGTGTTTCTATTACATTGTTTTTTTCTACTAGGTTTGCGTTTAGTCCGATTATTGTTTTTAGGTTTATTTTTTCTCCTTCGATTATTGTTATGTTTTCTGGTATTGCTTGTATTGATAGTGTGTATGCATATATTATTAATAAAATTGTTGTTATTATGCTAATTTTGATTTTTTTGTTTTTCAATTTTGGCTCCTTGTTTTTTTATTTTATTAATATTATTTGCTTTTTTTTGAAATTTATTCGATTTATATTTTTGTAGAATATAAAAAACAGAATTGTGGGTCTTAAACCCATAATCCCGTTTTATTACCAGTCCTTTAATATCATATTTTCCCTGTATTGTCCATATCGTTCTCTACCAAGTGCTGTATAATATAATTTTTTAATTATATTATCATCATCATCCATTGTATTATTTGTATTTACATTGTTCTGGGTTACTATTGAATCATAAGATAGTGTTCCTTCTTTTGGATAATAATATATGCTTTTTCCATTACTATCTTCTCCTGTTCTTCTTTCTGTGTCTATATTAAATACTCCGACCGAATAAGTTGCATTTTTTATTATATTTGCTAATCCACTTTCTGTTGGTCTATGAAAAACTGTTTCTCCACTACTAGATACAGTCTCTATATAAATTGAGTCATCTGATACTACATCTTCGTTTTTTGTGTTTGTTATAACTGAATATCCATTATAAATTTTTCCACCTACATTCATTCCTTGTAAGAATGTTATTATTGATATATTGTCTATTATTTTCATCCAGTCTGAATCTTTTAATTGTGGCATTTGGAAGTCCACGCTTTTTTCGGCTCCAGAATAATTATTGTAGTTTTTTATTGCTACAGATAAGTTTCTCTCTATTGTATATTTTATTACATCAACTCTATGTGTATTAAAGTTTGAATCTTCTGCTTCTATTCCTCCTGAATGTCCATAATCAAATATCTTTCCTCCATCATTCTCTAATTTAGTAAAAGGATTTTTTTCTTTTGAATACTTATAACCATATATATCTACAGCATTATCCACTGTTAAATTTTTAAGACTCTCATGGCTTGTTATATAAGATTTTAGTTTTGCTGCATCCATGTAATATTTTTTTCCGCTTTCATCTTTTTCCGGAAAATTATAATTTTTTTGTATTTGCTTTTTTCCATTTAAGATAGTAAATATGACAGGCTTACCATTGTCATCTGTATCTGTAATGCTTTTATAATATTTTGTTCCATTTTCTTTTACATACTCATATGTATTCGTCTCTCCATCTATACATACTTTTTCTTTTTGAAGAACTGTTTCTTCATCAATTGTAACATTATTATATTTAACAGTATTTCCATTTTGTTCTACATTTTCAAGTAAATATCCATATATACTTACTACCTCGCCATCCACTTTTCCATGTATTGAAACATAATTGTCCATTGAGTATGTTATAACAACATCAGTACTATCCTTAATATATCTACAACTGTAATATATGTATGGTTTTATTCCATATAAAACATCACCATCCTGAAATGAGTTGCCACTTCCCTGTTTGTTTTTCGTTTCATCATCCCATGTATTCGTGTATGGAGAATATATATAATATCCATCATACATTGTAAATACTACTGCTGGCACATACCCCTGTAAAGATTCTTTGTTATAACCTAGTGTTGAAAAATTTGTTGCAAGTGAGTTGAAAAATGTATTAACTCCTGCCTCAATATCACGCATTTTCGAGTTTGCTAAATATGATGTATCACTATTAAATGAGTTTATTTGATATGCTTTTAGTGCATCATATGTTGCACCTGTTAGTTTTGAGTCATATTGACTTTGCATACTTAATGTTTCCACTCTATTTTGTATATATGTCTGCATTACTATTGATATTGGTAGCACTATTATTATAAACATTATTGCTAAACTTTGTATCTTCATATGTATTTTTCCTTTCGTTTATTTATCTTATTTGCAAAATAGCCTGTAATATCTTCTATTACAGGCTATTTTAATGAAACTTTTATTTTACTTTCCTGTTGCTGTTACTATTCCACCATGTGAGGCAGCAATTGTGTAAGTATCATTTCCTACTACTTTGTAGAAGAAATTTTTTAATTGTTGTGATAAAGTTTGGTTTGTGTTTTTAACGTCTACTGAAACTATGTCTCCTTCTTTTAACTTATATACACCATTACCACTTTTTAGTTTATCTTCTATTTGTGATGTATATACTGAGTAGTATACATTTTCTCCTATTTTATCCCTTGCTGTTTGTGTTGTTTTCTTTCCTGGGTTTTCGTCTAATATTTGTGCTTGCATTTCTACGTTATATGTATTTCCTGTTGAACCTATTGTTTGTAAAAATTGGTCATATTTATCTTGTGTTATTTTTCCTGTTGTTCTTATGTCGTCGACAAATTCTGTTGTTGCTGTGTCTACAGTTAATTGTGCAACGTCGTCTGTTCTGTCTGACATTGTCATTAATGGGAATATGAACATTAATATTGCTGCTAGTGCTATTGCTATTATTGTTATAAGTGTATCACTCATTTTATTTTCCTCCTAATTTTTTTCAATCTATTTGTATTATAGCATTTATGTTTGTATTTTTCAAGTTTTTTAAAATATTGTGTAAAAGAAAACTATTTTATAGTTTTCTTTTACAAATTTTAGTATTCTCTATAGTAGTCTTCACTGTGTGAACATCTAGAGCAATATTTTCTTACACATGTTGTTGGATGTGCTGCTGTGTTATCAGAATTAGAGAATATTGTAAATGTCCATGTTCCTTTACTATTATGTCCCCAATCTATATATGAATTATACATTCCATTTGCGCCTACTCCAGGAGTATCACTTGAATCATTTACCTGTTTACCATTATTATATAATATTTTATATCCGCTTCCCCATGCTCTAAATGCTATTGTTGCCGATGTTGCTGATGTTGTTGTTCCTAGGCATAGGTCTATTGATGAACTTGTATCACTTGTACAATATAAAACTTTCATTGTATGTATACCATATGATGTATATGTAAAGCGTGCATATTGACCTGCTCTATCAAATACTGCTGCAATTTTTCCGGTTCCCCCACTACCATTGTTTTCTGTAAACTTCCAATCTCCAATTATTTTTTCTGTTTTATAATCATGACCAAGTGCATTTCCACTTGTATATGTTGATGTTAATTGTTTTCCGCATTCACTACATTTTTTATAGTAAACTGCAGGTGAAGTACATGTTGCATCACTCTTTTTGTTACCACCCTCTGTTGGAATATGATTAAAAAATTCTACCGAAATTGAAGTGTTTGTCATATAATAATTTTGGGTTTCTGCACTTGTTACTACAATATTCGCTTTTCCTACTCCTTTGGGTTGAACTGTTATTTTATTTCCTGAAATTGATGCATCTGCTATAGAAGTATTATCACTTGATACTGATAATTTTCCACCACTTTTATTTGATGTAACACTAAATGTTAAATTCTTGCCAATACAGGTAGTTGGATTATTTTCTGTTACTTTGATGTTTCCATAATGTTTTCCTGCCAATTGTTCTATTGCATTTGTACGCACCATATTTCCTGCTACATCATAAATTTCTGCATATATCTCATATAAATTTCCTTGTCTTAAATTTGTAAGTATTTTCTCCTTTATTACATTTTCTCTATTTCCTGTTTCATAACCGTTCATGTTACATTCAACATCTTCTGTTGTATAATGTTCGCCTGTACTAATAACTGTATAATGCCATACAACTTTGCAAAATCCTGATTCATTATCAATTGTAGTAAGTCTAACACTTATACTATTTGACGAATTTCCTGTACATGTAATTTGATTTGTTATCTGAATTGGTGTTTTATCTATATTGTTTACGTTTATTGCCATTATATTTCCAATTTCTTGCGTTGTTTTCTCATAAAATCTTGCATATATTGTTCCATTAGTTGTAAATACATATGTTGTATTTGGATACCAATTTTTTCCATCTGTACTAATTTGTATTCCAAAATCCGCTATATTACTTTCTACTCTAACTATTACATCTTGGTTTGTCCAATATTTTGCACTATAATTTACTTTAATTTGAGATGCATCTGGCACTTTGTATTTTACATAAAAATTGTTACTTACATATGTTACAGAATTATTATATTGGTCTGTAGCACGTATCCATAAATAGTAATTTCCCGGATTTGAAACTATATTTGTTACTTCATTTCCAGTTGTGAATTGTTGCCAATTGTTTGGTACTTGATTATTTGAGTTTGACCATGCATATTCTGTTTTGCTTGGTTCCCCATATACATTTACTCTGCTTCTTAATGTAACTCTATCAGATTTATCTGTATATGAAATTTTATATGTTCCACTATTTGGATTAAATGCTATTGATGTTACTGTAACTGTCGCCTCGACTGTTTGTGTTGTATTATCATGATTTGTTACTGTACATTTTATTGTTGCTTTTCCTGCGCTTTTTCCTGTTACTCTTACATTTACTTCTTTTCCATTTGAACTAACCGTTGCAATTGAGTTATTTGAAGATTCAAATTTTATGTTTTTAAAGTCATTTCCACCCTCTAATGTTGCTTTTAATGTTGCCGTTTCCCCTTGTTTTATTATTGCTCCATTTAGGCTTACTTTTGTTACCGGTCTTACTATATTATGTACGATTATACTTTTTGCATCTGATATATTCCCTGCATTGTCTTTTACCCACACTGTACATTTTTTGTCATTATTTTCTGGGTTTGCAGTTATAAAATTATTTACTGACCATTCTGCTCCGTCATTTAATGATGGTGTTTGATTTGGTTCTGACCATTTATGATAGTATCCTGCTATTTCACTTCCGCCTGTATCACTTGCGCTTACATTTATATTTTTTGAATTTGATGGATCGTTTTCGTTCGCTATGCTAATATTCTGCACCTCAGGATTTTTTTGATCTATTCTTACCGTTATTTTTTTTATTTCAGAATATTTTTCTTGATTCTCTAATTTCCAAAATGCCTGATATTCAATTTTTCCATTTGAATTTACAGCATCTGGGTCTACAGTAAAGAAATTTTGATATTTAGAATTATTATCTAAAAGACCATATCCATTATAATCTAAATTTCCTGTATTTTTTCTTTTATAAAAAAATAGTTTTGAATTATATGTTTCTTTACTTGCCAATTCAACATATACTCTTTTATTTGTCCATTTATTTGTTAATTCTGTTAAACTATTACTATTTATTATTTTTCCACTTGCATCATTTTCATGGAATGTTGCTGTTAATTCAGGTTTTTCTGCATTATTACTTAATACTGTTGATGTTGCACTATTGGCTATTACTAGTCCACTTTTTGATGCTGCAATTGTATATGTATCATTTCCTACAACTTTATATACAAAACTTTTCATTTGTTGTCCTATTGTTAGGTTGGTATTTCGTACTGTTACAGATATAAGATCTCCTTCCTTTAGTGAATATTTCCCATCATTTTTATTTTCTTCATCTTCAAGTATTTTTTCTATTTGTGATGTATATACTGAATAGTATACATTTTCTCCTATTTTATCACCTTTTGTTTGGGTTGCTTTTTTACCTGGATTTTCATCTAGAATTTTAAATTCCATATTAATATCATATGTATTTCCTGTTGATGTTAGTTTTTGCTTAAAATTGTAATAATCGTCTTTTGTTAATGCTCCTGTTGTTCGTATTTGCTCAACAAATTCGGAAGTTAATGTGTCTACATCTAATTTTGACATTGTATCAACTCTTTGTGATGTAACTTGTAATGGTACTACAACTAATAACACTACTGCTAACAAAATTGCTATTACTGTTATGAATGTATCACTCATTTTAACCTCCTTTTTATTGTTTCATATTATGTTTTATTAATTTTGACTGTATGTTATTATTCTTTTTTGTGTTTTATTTACAGCTGGTACGTTAGCATCATCATTTTGATAATAAACCCCTAGTCTTTCTATTATTGTTTTTTTATCCAACATATCCTTTAGTGGCTTATCTCCTATTTCAATATTAAATTTTTCATTAAAATCTTGTTTGCTTACTTTATATTCATGGTATAAAATTCCACATAAAAATTCAGCTTTTAACTTTTCATTGGCTAAAGAAACATTTTGATAATCTATTCCATTAGTTGTTTCTAAATCTAATGAGTATTTTGGTAAATCTTCTTTTCCTTCTCTTTTTATAGTATATATTGGTCCACCTAATAATTCTTTATCAAATACTATTTTGTAATTTTCAAGGTAGGCTCTCATTATTGTTGGTAATACGGTTTCCCATCCTACTTGTCTTTCTGTTCCTGTTGCTTTGTAATATAGGTCTCCATTTATATAAACTGTTTCTCTGTCTCTAGTATCCAATATCATGTCCGCTGTTTCTCTTGCTTGTGAAAAAAACGGAATAATAATGGATAATGCTAGTACAAATAGTAATACGGCTCCTGCCACTTTTATTGCGTCTGCTGCGTTTTCCATTATTATTCCTCCTTATTTATTATTTTTTTTCAACTGTTATTTTTGTTATATATCCTGCAGAATCATAACCATCTTTATCTGGAACTGAAACAGTATATTTTCCCGCTGATTGTATATCTCCTGTTGTTGGATTCTCCTTTGTGGTAACACCTGTACCAGATAATGTAATAGTTATCTTTCTACCAGTACCATCTGCTTCATCTTGATTATTGCTTGCCTTTACCTCCTGTATTAAAGATTTAACATCTGTTCCAGACTTTGTACCTTCATATTTAAGAAATGTATTATTAAAAGTTTGTATATTTGCTTTTGACATTCCACTATTTTGTACAGAATCTTGTGCCTGGTTAAATATCATTATTCCTAAAGATATTAATAAAATTGATAACAATATAGCACCTGCTATAATTAATGCTTTTGATGCATTCTCCATGTTTTTTTCCTCCTTTGTTTTTTATTTTTTATTTTAAAATACTAATTTCATATTAGTAACATTAAAAACTTAATTAATTAGAAATTTGTTCAAATAACATATGTTTTACTTTTTTTGTTGATTGATGATATTCTATACTTGTACATTTAAATTTTATGCTTCCATAGTTTGCTAAAAACTTTTGCATTCCACTTTTATCAAATGTTTCCATTTGGTATATTGTATCATTATCTGTTATTTTAACTTCTATACTTATAGAATTTTTTTCATTATCTTTGTAAATTCCCTTGTTATTTTTTTCTACTTCATTTTTCTCATTGTTGTCTATTGCTCTGTTCATAACTGTTACTAAGTCTGTTCCAGAAACTTCTACATTAAGATAATTTTCAAATTCTAGATTTGCTTTTTTTGATGTATTGTAATTTGCTTTGTAATTTAAAAATATGTATGAAACTCCACAAACTACAATTATTATCATTGCAAAAAATAAAACTATTTTTTTCATCTTTCATCCTTTTTATTATACTATTTATGTATTTTTTTTTCAATATTTTTTGTATTATTTTTTAAGTTTTACAATTAAATGTTATTGTACTTACTCTTCCATTATCATGATATGATATAACACAGTTATATTTTGGTAATTCTGTATTATTTTTTACCTCATCTTGTATCATGTCATTATATCTATTCGTAGAGTCTTCTTGAACATTTTGTGTTCCACCCTTTATGCCACTTCCTATAATATCGACTTTAATTTTATAATTGTTTTCAAAAAATGTTGTATCTACTTTTCCAGTGCTACCATTGTCTGTATAATATTTATTATTTTCGTGTGCATAGCCTGCTACTGTTATAATATCATAAATTGTCCATTTATAATCTGGTGATTCATATACTGTAAATTTTGAATTAAATTGTGTAAGTTGTTGCTCTGCTGTTCTTTGGTTTATGTCTGCGGATGTTGAACCAAAATCTGCAAATAAATAAACTGCTAGTGATAATATAAGCATACCTATTAATACTCCACCCGCTATAAGTAAGGCATTTGATGCATTTTCCATACTTTACTCCTTTATTTTACATAATTAAAATTTATTTGTTTGATTTGTTTTCCATCATATATTATATCAGTACTTCTAAATGTTGAACTTTTAAATTCTGAATATTCTCTATATTTTCTTATTTCATCTTTTGAAATACTTAAATCTCTTCCTATAAGTTCCTTTATTGTCTTTTTGTCTGGATTTTCCTTTTTTTCATTTTCTGAAAATGCTATATTATCATAGTGTGAAGATAATGTACTTATCTCTTTTACAGATAAATTATAATTACTTTGTATTTGATTAAATTTATCGATTACATCTATTAGTTGTGAATTTTCATATTCTTTTAGGGTAAAAAGTTCTGCCTTTCCATTTACACCTACTTTACTAATAAATTTATCCATCCCAGTAAGTTTAATAGATATTTTTTTACTATAATCTACAGAATTTGCCGTTTCTTTTGTTGTTCCTTCTTTTGAATTAAAGTCTATTGCTTTGTTAACAAGAGTAATCATATCATACCCTTTTACATTGTCTCCTGTATATTTAGCAAATTCCTTATTAAAATCCGCAACTTGTGAACTTTTTACCATAGATGATTTACCTTTTTCATAATCGCCAATTTGGTTAAATGACAATAAAAGTGCACCAATAACTAATAGTGCTATAAGCATTCCACCTGCCATTAAAAGTGCTTTTGAAGCATTTTCCATAATCTATTATCCTTTCTAACATTGCTTAAGTTGAAACCAAATTCAACTTAAGCCTGTTTTTAGAAACTACTTGATGACATACTTGAGAACGTACTTGACATTGATGTTAATCCTATAAATACTAATGGGATTATTAAGTATCCAACAAATAAGCATATCATAGGTGCAAAACCTATTACTTTTCCTATCATACCTTGTCTTTTTATCAATCTTTCGTTTGATTCCTTTCTCTTGTCTCTGTAGTATTCTCTTTCTGAGTCTAACTCATCAAATGCGTCTTTGATTGGTATTTTTTCAACTGCTGCTTGCATACTTTCTACAATTCTTATTAGTGGCAAGTATGATATGTCATTTTTTAGGTTTTCTAGTGCTTCCCAAGCACCAGATTCATAGTCATTAACACATCTTGTAATTTGACTTTTGAATATGTTTGAATATCTTTCTAGCCATTCAAGCATCATTTCTACATTTATTCTTTCAATTCTCATAAGCATAAGTATAATTGTTTGGAATTGCATTACTTCGTCTTCCATTTCTAGTTGTCTCATTTTTGCTTGGAACATTAGCAACCAGATAGGACTCATATATCCTATTATTGCAAATACAAATGCTAGTAATAGTTCAAACCATTGGAATGATTCACTATTTACAACTTGTAGTTTTCCAAGTATTCTTTTAGCTGCTGTTTCTATTTCTTCGTCTGTTGAGTCTTGATAGTATTTTGATTTTGATAATGCTCTTTCTATGTCTTGTTGTGTTGTGTCTAGTTTTCCTCTAAACATATCCAAAAATACATTATCTTGTTTTGTTAATTCCATTGCTTTTGCTTCGTCTTTTGTCGACATACTTATTAAGTTATAGTCTGTTGTCGGTTGTGTGTATTCATAGTCTATTGCTATTTGGTGCAAATACATAAATACAAATATTGATATTACAAATGTTACTATTGATAGTGCTATTCTATTTATGTATACCCATTCCATTTTTAATGGTGAAGCTGCATCTGTTAATAATTGTTTTACTTTTTTGTATTCTTTTGTTCCATCTTTTGGTAGGAATAAGTCTATTATTTTTTTTGCAAATTTATTTTTATATAATTTTGCTTGCCATGGATTTTCTGTATTTTGTGTGTTCATATTTACTGAACCATTGTCTTTTAGTTTTCTAACTAATATGTATGATATGAATGTTATTATTAATATCAATATTTGGACTATCATTCCTGATTTTCCATAATACCAGTTCTTAACAAATGAGAAGTTTGATACTGCCCAACTTTTTATTGGTTCTAGTAATAATACTGGTGCTATTGAAATAAATGATAAACTTCTAAATACATAGTTTAATTTATCTCTTTTTAATATTTCAATTTGCATTTCTTGTGTTATATTGTCAACATTTTTTAAGTATAGTGATGCACCATCTATTTTTCTATCACCAAATTCTTTTGTTAAGTATGATATTCCGGCAAATTCTTTTAAGTAGTTGTTTGGTGCAACATCATAATATTTTTCTAGTTCTGTTTCTGGGTCGTCTGAAGTTAATATCTCGTAAATTTTTTCGCCTTGTCTTGATATTTCTTTTTCGTCATCTTGTGATACTTGATATATTGCTTCTTCAACCATGTTGAATTCATGATATGCGTGTCTTATTTCTGAGAAGAAATCTAGTTGTTGTGTAAGTAATTCATTGTCTTTTTTGTCTACAGACCCCTCCATTAAAATATCTATCATAAATAATTCAAATATTAATAAAATGAACATTAATAAGTAATTGCTTTTGGTTACTAAGATTGTAATAATAATAAGTGGTATTAATATTACAAGTGCTTTTGTCAATATTTTTGCTACGTCACGTCTTGTTATGTATTCGTCATCTATATTTAATATTTCTAATCTTCTTCTTAATTTTAATACATATCTTTTTATGAATGGGACTCTTGAAAAGAATATATATAATTTTTGATACATTATTTCTGATGAGAACGCACTTGCTTTTGTTCCTCTTTGTAGGTTTTGTATCTTTTTATAATCTGATTTTTGCATCTTTTTGTTCATTATATAATAGGCAATTCCTATTACAACCATTAATGCAACTGATACCCCCATTATTATAAAGATAACTTGGTTTGACACTTGTATTTCACCTCCTGATTATTATTGCTCCATCTTTGGTTTTCTGCCTCTTCTTTTTGGTTTAACTTCTGTTATATCTTCTGTATTGTTTACTGTTACTGCAACTCTTGATGATTTTTTCCAGTGTTTTTCTACAAACGCATCAAATTGTTCCAAATCTGAATCGTCCATATTTTCTCTCATACCACGTAGGTTTTCTTCTGTTATTGGGTTTGTTATTAGGTATTCTCCGTCTACATATTCTAGTATGTTTCTGTATGTATATAATTGCTTGTCTGTAACTTTTTCAAAGTAATGTGTTGCATTGTCAAAAAATTTATCAAATTTTCCTTCTAGTGTTTTTTCTTTTCTGTGGTCAAATGTGTATTCATTTTTGTCTTCTATTGGAATACATTCTGTAATTCTTTCTACATATCTTTTTCCTCTAAAGTCTTTTTTTAAGTGTATATCAAAGTTTAATACTTGTACAACTTGCTCTTCTGCTGTTTTTTCGTTTTTGAATACTCCTGTTCTTAACATTGAGTTTCTTAATGCTGTTACTAAGTTAGGGAATGTTTTAGCGTGGTGTGTAAATAATGTAAACTTAGATGCAACTTGGGCTGCTTGTATCATCCAAGATGCTACGGGGTCTGTTGCAACCTCACCTATGATGTTAACAGAACCGTCAGTTTTCTTTTGAACGTCCAAACCTTCTTGTCCAGATATTGTGTCTGTTTCACGGAATGTTAAGATGTTTCTTGTTGGGTATATTTTTCTTAAGTGTAACTCGAATGCTGTTTCTTGAACCCTTATGTTCATTGTTTCATATATGTTTTCTATCATACCCATAAGCATTGTTGTTTTACCACAACCTTGCTCACCAGTGATTGATATGATTCTGGCTCCTTTTACTAAGTATTTTAGTAATTCTATTGAGTCTTCGCATCCTGGTTCTCCTTTAAACCATTGTTCTAGTGTTGAACGTTTAACGTCGAACTTTCTTACGAAGAATGCCCATGTTTCAGAGAAACTTGGTCTTACAACAACGACACGAGAACCGTCTTTCATTTCATTGATTTTGTAACCATTTGTGTCTGATAATTGTCCTGGGTTATTGTATTTATAAATGTTTTGACATACTCTTTTTAGTTCTGATTCTGTTCCAAAACTTAAGAATGCTAAACGTATTGATTTACCTTGGAAGAATATCCAAATACTGTCACATGCTCTTGGAACTTTGTGTTCAGATATTTGTGTTAGATAGTCTGCGTCTGATGTTTGTGCTACTTGGCTTAAGAAGCTTTCTGGTAAACCAGATACACCACCAGATATACCATCTATGTTCATATCTCTTACTTCGTCTATACTGCTGTAACCTTTATAATATTGATATATTCTTTGTACTACTACTGATAATTTGTCTGAGAAATCTAATTGTAGATTTTCTTGTTCAAATATATCAGATATTTCTTGTGCAGTAATTACATATGATGGTTTTGTTTCTCCTTCTACATATTTTAATTCTGCTAAGTGATATTTTTTTATTAGTTCTGTTAATGCTTCATATCCAAATTCTTTTTTGTACATGTATAATAAGATATCGAATTTGTCTTGTGGTGTTAATAATGAAGGAATGTCAAATGGTATTGCTTTTGATATGTTTGCTTCATTTACATCATATTCTTTTGCTAATAAGTCATATATTAATTCTTTAACATATTTTTTATCGTTTACGTCTCCATATGTACAGCCTTTTAAGGCCTTTTTTAATTCGTATTTTTTATTTTTTCTTCTTTTTAACTCTTCTTCTGATAGACCTATATCATATAAGTTGACTTTTGTTATTTCGTCTAGTCTTTTCTTTATGAATTGTTGCATTTTTTCTATTGTGTATGTTTTGTCGTCTACATCCATTTTTGTATCTGTTGGAGCTTCTTTTTTCTTTTTCAAAAAGTACATTATTCCTGCTCCTGCTGCTACTAAAACTACTAGAGTTAAAAGTATATTTGCAATAGTCATTTGTCTTCCTCCCTCTTTTATATCATTGCTTGTAATTCTTGTAATCTGTAAATTATTGCTTCTGTTGCTCTTTTTACTTCTTGTAAAAAGGTCATATTTCTGTCGTCTGAGTCTGATATTCTTTTTAGTTTTAAGAATAAGTCTGGTACTCCTGCTTCATTTGTTGCTTCAAAAAATAATGTGTTATATGGTATTACTAATATTTGATTTTTTTCGTTTAAAAATCTAGTTATATTTTTTGCATTATATTTTGAGAATTTATCATATTTTCCTACTAAAAACATTGATTTTGAAGATTGTAATATTGGGTTTTCTTCTTTGCATTTTTGTAATTTTTTTATGCTGTTTAGTCCTTGATTTGAGCATATTATAAGTAAGTCTGATATATCCATTATTCTTTGTTTTATTTCATCATTTAAATTATCATCTAAATCTACAAATATTCTATCATAATACATTTTTGCAATGCTTATTAAGTCTGGATATTCTTCTGATATATCTTTTGCTGCTATTAAGTCATCGTCACTTTTTTTTGCGCTTGAGCCTAAAATTACTTCAAGTCTGTCTTTAAAAACAACTCTTGTATAGTTTGTTATTATTTCTGGTGTTAGTTTGTTGCTTCTTGCTATTTTGGCTATTCCCTCTATACCACTTTCTGTGTCTAGAATTGATGGTCCTCTATTTCCAAATATTCCTTTTCTTATTTTTTTTACTTCTTGTTCTTCAAAGTAACATGATTTTATTTTATCTTCTGTGTTTGTTGTTGATATAATTAGTATTTTTTCATTATAATTTATTGCCATATATGTTGCAATTGCAACAAGTGACATTGTTTTTCCTGTTTGTTCTCTTTCGTTATTTACAAATGTTATTACTGACATTTTATGCTCCTTTTTCAATGAATTTTATTGCTTTTCTTACACTTGAATCACTATTTAATTCTAAAATTTGTTGAGCCATATAGCATATACTTTCTTTATATTGTATACTTAGTCTTCTAAATTTTATTTTTTGTAATCTTTGGTTTTCTACTATTGCAGAATAATCTCCATTTTCTAATGGGAAATATATTATTTCATCTTCCCATATCACTTTATATCCTAATGATAAATAATTTAGATAGTCATCATCTTCTTTTAAAGCTTCTTGTGTAAATAACACTTTTGTCAATTTTATTGCTACTGAGATATTACTTATTAATTCCAGTCCTTTTTTTAATGAGTATACATCAAATGATGTTACAAAATAATTTTTGTCTGCTCCTTCTAGTTCGAATTTTTCTAATCTTTCTATTGAATCGCAATCTATTAATATAATATCATATGGTAGTTCTTCATTCACTCCTGTATATTTTTTCACTTCATCTAAATCGTTGAATCCAATTGCTACGTCAATATCTTCGAAAGATGTTATATATGAAACTGTTGGGTCTATTGCTGGTACAACATATTTTGCTTTTTGATTTATACTTGAATCTATTACTAATATTCTTTTTTCCATTGTTGTTAATATTTTTGCTATATTCAATATTAAATCCGTTTTGTCATACGCTCCTATGAATCCAATTTTTTTCATATATAACTCTCTCTCCTTATTTTTTATTGTTCACTACTTCCGCCTAATGAATCTAGGTATTTCTTTCTATTTTCTTTTGAATTTGTTATGCTTTCTTCAACTTTTGTTTTTAAGTTTTCCTGTCCGTCTTCTCCACTTCCGTTTATAGCAGAGTTAATTGGTGTTCTAACGCTTTCTTGGTTTGAATTGTATCTTTGTATTAGTGCATTTTTTGCTTTTTGTATTATGTTTGGATCTGAGTTGATTAATTGCATTACATCTCCTGTTGGTACATATGTTGGTATTGCTGCGTCTTGCATTCCTGCTTCTGTATATGTTACAACCTTTAATGTTGACCCTATTGATTTGTATGCATCAACTATTGCACTATTCATTGTTATAATTTCATCTTCTGTTAATTTTAGCCATATTGTGTCTTCTGAATCTACTCCATTTATTTGTGGTATTTCAACTTGTTTTTTAGAAACTACTATGTAATCTTGTCCTGATGGTAATGATAGTCTTATATCTACATATTCTCCTGTTTGGATTTGTGTTGGAAGTACTAACATATTGTATTCTACTTTTCTTAAGTCATTTGTTGTTTTTTCATCTGATTTTGATACCATGTCTAATGTTATAACTGAATTTTTATCCATATTTATTTTTGCTATTACAGGTGATTCAGATAATTCTATATATTCTTTGTTTCCATTTTTTTCTATATAATAACTTCCTGTTTCTTCTTCTGTTTTTATTTCGTATTTTGTTCCGTCTTTTACTATTCTTAGTGTGGCATTATTGTTTTTGTATTCTGTTGTTATTTCGTTTCCTTCTTTGTCTGTTAATGCGTAATTTGATAGTATTGACATGTCTCCTATTGCATTGCTTGGAACTAGATTTTTGTTTGTTACTTGTTGTGTTAGCATGTCTGTTGTTATTATTTGTCCAGATATTACATTTTCAGATAGAACCCAAACTTTGGTACTGTTTGCTTTTTCTTCTGCTTCTTTGTCTTTATAATTTTTTAATTGAAGGATTAAAAATGCGATTACCGCTCCTGTTATTAATAGTGTAACTACTATACCTAATAAAAATGAATTTCTTGCTTTTCTTTGCATTGGATTTGTTGCCATGACAAATTCCCCCTTATAATTTTATTTTTTTACCTCTAGTATATTCTACATCAAATTATTATCTAAATCAACAAAATATGTCCTTGTAATAAAAATATAATACTTTTGTAATATTTTTGTAACATTTATTTTTAGCACTGTAAAAAAAATTATAATTTAACCGTGAACTATAAAAAAGGCAGGAAATCATATCCTGCCTTTTCTATTTTATAAGTAACTATAAAAAGTTTAAAGCAAAATATAACTTTCTACCCTCAATCATAAAGAAAAATTTCTTTTAGTCTATCAAAAAATGATACTAATTAAAAATAAAACTATTTCATATTATTTTCAACTTGTTGGATCATTTTTTTAACCATGTTACCACCTATTCTACCAGCATCTCTAGCAGAAATGTCACCATTGTATCCGTCTTTTAAATTAACACCAACTTCACTAGCAACTTCGTATTTGAATTTATCTAAAGCTGTCATTGCTTCTGGAACTAATTTTTTGTTTGAATTGTTTGCCATTTTGAATTCACCTCCTGCAAATCTACATTTTCTAGAAAAAAACATTTGCTTTTTCTAATACTATCATTTGCAAATTCAAAAAAAATAAACAGGAAATTTTTAGAAAATTAAATTGAAAATTTTTTTTATTTATGATATAAAAATTAAATAGTAAAATGTTATTTTGAATTATAGAATTTTACGTTTTAGAAAACAAGAGAGAAAGGAAGATTTAAATGTACAAAATCGCAGCAATAGATTTAGACGGAACAATGTTAAATAAATATGGTGCCGTTACTGATGAAACAAAAAGTGCAATAAAACAAACAATTGAAAAAGGAACAGATGTTATAATTGCTTCTGGAAGGCCAATTGATTCAATAAAAACAATAGCAGAAGAAATTGGTTCAAATAATTATTTTATTGCAGGAAACGGTTCTTTAATATACGACATAAAAAATGATCAAATAATGTATGAAAAATTTTTAAATAAGCAAAAAGTATTAGAAATTGCAGGAATTTGTGAAGAAAATAGTATTTCTTACAATATATACACAGAGGAAACCATTATTGCAAAGCAATTAAAACATAATGTATTATATTATTACAAAGAAAATCTAAAAAAAGAAGAAAAAAATAAAACTAGCATAACACTTGTAGAGGACATAATAGATTATATCAAAAGTTCTGATAACAATAAATTTTTAAAAATAACTATATGTGATGAAACTAAATCTATATTTAATTCTGTTTTAAGAAAATTAGGTACGGTTTCTGATATTGATATCCTTGATGTAAGTCATATGTCTAGAAAAACTATTAGACAAGGTACTGAGGATGTTGATATTGAATATTTTTACACTGAAATTTCAATAAAAGGTGCGGATAAATGGACTGCAATTGAATATCTTATAAATTTTTTAAATATTGAAAAAGAAAAAGTAATTGCTATCCGGTGATAATATGAATGATAGAACGATGATAGAAAATGCTGGTCTTGGTATTGCTATGGGTGAAAGTAATCCAAGAATAAAAGAAATTGCAGATTATGTTACTGATGATAATAACAATGAAGGTGTTAAAAAGGCTTTAGAGAAATTTTGTTTATAGTTTTTTGCTACCTCGAAATATTTTTATTTCTGTTAATTACAATGTTGCATTTAGCATTTTTTATACAAATTAAAAGAGTAGATTTTATTTTTACATTTCATTGTTAAATGTTTTAATAATTTTCTACTCTTTTTTAGTTTGCAATTTTTTTCTTGTTGTTATCTTTTTTGATAACTTTGTTGAATTTTTTCTATTTGCTTGTCTTGTTCTTGGGCTTTATAATTTATATTTACATATACCACTACTACTATTGTTGTGAACATTAGCATAGTTGTTAATGCAAGTAATGTTATTGAGCCTTTTTGATCTTTTATTTTTGATCTTATTTTTTTCATTTTTATCACCTTTTGTTATAGAAAAATTTTCTTTTTTTCTTTATGCTTCAGGTTCTACTAATCCGTAATTTTTTCCGTCTTTTAATTTATGTATAACATTTACTTTTCCTGTTTCTACATTTATAAATGCTAAGAAATTATGTGTTGGATGTGATTGTAGTTTTAGTACTGCATCTTCTGGAGTTATTGGTTTGATTTCGTAGTATGATGTTTTTACTATTTCATTTGATATTTCTGCTACGTGATCTGGTGCAATTTCCATATTTCTGATGCTTGCATCTTTCATCATTTTTTCTTTTTTTGTTTTTGCTTTTCTTATTTGTCCTTCTAGTATGTCTATGTCTTTATCTATAGATGCATACATGTCTTTGTCTTCTGTTACAGCTCTGTATTTTTCTCCATTTGCTATTATGCAGATTTCTGCTGTTTGTTCATTTTTTTCTGTTTTTAAAGTAACGTCTGCTTCGGCATCTTCAAAATATTTGTCGATTCTGTCTAATTTTTTTTCAACATAATCGTTTATTGCTTCTGTTATCTTTAGTTCTTTTCCTATAATTTTTATTTTCATAAAAATCGCTCCCTTCTTTTTTTACTTTTGCCTACCCTCATTATAAAGGTTCTTTTGTTTTTTTGCAAGGGGTTTTAAAATAAATCTTCTAATTTATATTCTTTTTCTAATTTTTCATTAAAATAAATCTTGCTAATTAGTTCAAATTCACGCAAACTATCATCTTTTAAACTGAATGAATACAATTTTTTAGGAGGAGCAGAAATTGTGTACAAAATAGCACTTCTCGTACTTTCACTCATATCTAAAGAAGACTTGTCCTGCCTTCCGCATGCTTCACATTTGAATCCATTATCTCTTATTGAAAATTTGCTTAAGTTTTTTTCTTCTTTGCAACTTACACATTTTGTTACTCTTGGCATAAAGCCTAAAATACATAAAAGTCGCATTTTAAATACGCTTAACACAAAGTCTTTGTCTTTTTCTGTTTCTGAAATTGTATACAAAGTGTTTAAAAACAGTTGCAAAATTTTATAACAGTTTTCGTTTTCCTCTGTTATATCTTGAATTATTTTATTTATATGTATTGCATATTTAAGTTTGTCCAAGTCTGTGCGTAAATTATAGAAAATTTCTATTGTTTCGCATGAATTTATATGATATGTGTTTGTTCCTTTATACATCATATATTCGCCGAAACAAAATAGTTGTGTTCCAGCCAAAAGAGCACTTTGTGGTCTTCTAGCTCCTTTGGCCACACAAGATATTTTTCCATAATTTGGTGTTAATATTGTGAGCATTTTATCATAATCGCCCATATTGTTCTCTGCTATTACTATTCCATTTATCTTCACATTTGCCATTTGCTATTTCCTGTATTCCTTTTTCTAAATTTTGTATTTGTTTATATTCTAAAAATGTGTTTATATCTCCTGTATTTTTGAATGTATCCCATGCTATTTCTTTAATCATGTGCTTCATCTCCTTTTTAAAGGTTTTTCCTTTAATTTATCTTTTGCATTTTTTAAAATTTTATACCAGTATATTTTTTGCTATTTCATTTCTTATTTTATTTTTTGCTATTAATCTTTTTGCTATTAAATTTTATTTAAGTTTGAACTTGCTTACAATTGAATCATTATCAAGCCAATCATTTTTAACTTTTACCCAAGTTTTCAAATTTACTTTTAGTCCAAAGTTTTGTTCCATGTCAATTCTTGCTGCTCTACCTATTCTTTTTAGCATTTCACCATTTTTTCCAATTATTATTCCTTTATGTGATTCTCTTAAACAATAAATTGTCGCCTCAATATCATAGATGTCTTCTCCTTGTTTGTTTTGCCTCAAATTCATTTTTTCAACTTCAACATAAATTCCGTGTGGTACTTCGTCTTGCAATAGTTTTAGTGCTTTTTCTCTTATTGTTTCTTCTGCTAGTTGTCTTAGAGTTTGGTCTGTGTATTCCTCTATATCATAATATGCAGGACCTGTTTTTAGGTTCTTTTCTATTTCGTCTAAAATAATTTCTTTGTATTTTGGTTGATATGCAGAAATTGGTATAACTGCAGTAAAGTCATATTCTTTGCTATATATGTCTATTAAATTTAGCAATTTATCTCTTTTTACTAAATCTATTTTATTTATTATTAAAATAGTTTTTCTTTTTGATTCTTTTATTTTGTCTAATATTATTCTGTCTCCTCTGCCTATGTCTTCACTTGTTGCTTCAATCAAAAATAATACTATGTCTGAATCTGGTATTGTCGCAAATGATGTTTCTACCATCGTTTCATTTAATTTGTGTTTTGGTTTATGTATTCCTGGTGTGTCTGTAAATATTATTTGTGAATTTTCTCTGTTTACTATTCCTTTTATTGCTGTTCTTGTTGTTTGTACTTTATTTGCTATTGCTGCTACTTTTTCTCCTACCAACAAATTTATTAATGTTGATTTTCCTACATTCGTTCTTCCTATTATTGTTACAAATCCTGATTTAAATTCTTCGTTCATTTTTATCTCCATTTCTTTTATCCTTTTGTGGACTGCTCTGTTTGAAGCGTCGTCTTCAGAAAGGTTTTTTATATCTATATTATACACCATTTTTGTGCTAAATTTGTAGAATTTTTAAAATTTTTTATTAAAAATTAAAAAAATCTGGCTGAGATAAGTTATCCCAACCAAATTTTTTATGCATATGCATGTCTTTTCTTGAAATCCAATAAGTTTGTGATTTCTTTTTCTGTATTTTTTGCTTTTTTTGTTTTCTTTGCTCTTTCTTGTTCAAGTTCTCTTTTTTGTTTTTCTGCCATTGATTGACAAATTGCTTTTTGATATGCAAAGTGTGTGTCTTGTGAAATTTTGTTCCAATTGTATTCGTTTCTAACTTTATTTTTTGCTTTTTTTGTTATTTCTGCACATAGTTTATGGTCATATAATAATTCTAGTATCGCATCTGCAATTGAGTTTGGATTTCCACAATATGTTTTCATTCCATTTTCTTTGTGTTGTACTATTTCGTTTAGTCCTCCAATGTCTGATACTACTATTGGATTTTCTGATAGCATTGCTTCTAGTGCAACTATTCCAAATGGTTCGTATGTACTTGGGAACACTGCTATATCTGCTGCTTTGTACATTTTTTGTACGTCTTTTCCTGCCATATATCCTGCAAAATATACTTTTTCTCCTATGCCCATTGCATTTACTTGTTCTTTTAGTTCGTCTATCATTCCGCCTTTTCCACAAATTACTAGTTTTGCATCATGATATCCTTCTAGTATTTTTGGCATTGCAGAAATTAGGTATTGTATTCCTTTTTCGTATACTAGCCTTCCCATAAATAGAATGATTTTTTCGTTGTCCATTGCGAATTTTCTTCTAAAGTTATAATCTCTTTCTATTCCGTTGAATAGGTTCATATTTACTCCATTTGGTATTACGTTTATTTTTTCGTATGGTAATCCAAATAGTCTTTGTAGTTCGTTTTTCATGTAATTACTGTTTACTATTACTTCTGATGATTCATATGTTAGCATCCATTCTGTGTCATTTATGTATCTTTGTGTTTCGTCATGTATTCCACTGTTTCTTCCTGCTTCTGTTGCGTGTATTGTTGATACTATTGGTATATTGTATGAATTTTTTAATGTTTTTGCTGCATATGCTACAAGCCAGTCGTGCGCGTGTATTACATCAAATTTTCCTTCTGTTGCTATTATTTCACTTGCTTTTGCTACTAGGTTGAAATTTAATTGCATTATCCAGTCTATAAAATTGTTTGGGTTTATCATATAGTTGTTTACTCTATATACTTTTACTCCTTTGTCGTCTTCGAATTCTGGTGCGTCTCCTTCTTTGTATGTTACTACTGTTACTTCGTGTCCGTCTTTTAGTAGTGTTCTTGATAAATCGTATACTACTCTTGATATTCCGCCTACTACTCTTGGTGGATATTCCCATGTTAACATTAAAATTTTCATTAATGATCTCCCTTTCTCTCGCTTCGCTCGTTCATCGTTATCTAAAATTTTTAAAATTTTGTCTGCCAAATATTTAATCTTTTTTCATCAACATCTATTTTTTCGAATTTTAGATAATAAATCTTGGGTCGCTTCGTACTAATTTTCTTTCGTTTTTGACATTTTTTTCAATTAGATATATTTTATACAAATTTTTTATAAATGTAAATGGTTTTTGAATAATTTTTTAAAATTTTTTAAGGTTGCTTTTTTCATTAAAAGTCAAAAAAATTTGGTTACTTTCGTAACCAAATTTTTAAACTATGCTTCTACTGGGTAAACACTAACTTGTTTTTTGTCTCTACCTTTTCTTTCAAATTTTACTGTTCCATCTACTACTGCATATAGTGTATCGTCACTACCTTTTTTAACGTTAACTCCTGGATATACTCTTGTTCCTCTTTGTCTAACTAAGATATTTCCAGCTAATACGAATTGTCCGTCTGCTCTTTTTACTCCAAGACGTTTAGATTCACTCTCACGTCCGTTGTGTGAACTACCTTGACCTTTTTTATGAGCCATTTATCTCACTCCTTTCGTCTAGCTTTTTATAAATGTTTTTATAAATTGCTATTAGTTTTATATGTTTCTCTTAATTAAAATCTTTTTAATTAATATGTAGAACTATGCTTCTACTTTTTCTTCAGCTTTTGCTGCTGTTTTTCTTGCTGTTGATTTGATTGATGTTATTTCTACTTTTGTGTATGGTTGTCTGTGTCCTTGTTTTCTTCTGTAGTTCTTTTTAGCTTTCATTTTGAAAACAATGATTTTTTTACCTTTACCGTGTGAAACAACTTTTCCTTCAACTTTCATACCTTTAACATAAGGATTTCCAACTTCTACTTTACCTTCGTCAGAAACTAATATTACTTTATCAAAAGTAACTTTTTTTCCTTCTTCAGCGTCTAATTTTTCGAAGAATACTACATCTCCTTCTGCTACTTTGTATTGTTTTCCACAACTTTCAATTACTGCGTACATTTAAAATGCACCTCCCTTATTTGTATACTCGCTAATCCTTTGCTCTACTCATCATAAAATATTTTCAATTCTATGAGAAATTTAAGGTAACTAAACTTGATTAGTCTTTATGAACCTTGACTAAGCGGATTACAGTTATTAATTTTACCATTAATTTCCTGGCTTGTCAAGCATTTTTTGTTTATTTGACATTTATTTTTTTACTTTTTGGTTCAAAGAATCTTGATGAAAAGGTTCATATTGCTATTCATTTGATTGATGATTTGTGTCATGAGATTGTTTATCATAAGCATAAAGATTTGGATTATGATGTTATGATTAATTTGGTTATTGAAAATATATTGAATTTAATTTTAAAAATTTAACCCGCATAAATTTTCATATAAACTTTATGCGGATTTGCTTTTTATGTGTTTCCTTCTACTTTTCTATGATACAATTACTCTGTCCTTAGTGCAATTACTGGGTCCTTTTTACTTGCAATTTTTGCCGGAATTAAACCTGCTATAATTGTCAAAAACATACTAATAAGAACTAACACAACACCCGCTTTAAATGGTACAGCAGTTACCACTTTAACACCTGTTACAGCATAAATCATGCTATTTATTGGAAGTGTCAATAATACTGTAATTCCTATTCCTATAAGACCTGATATTAAACCAATAATCAAAGTTTCTGCATTAAATACTCTTGAAATATCTTTTTTTGATGCTCCAATTGCTCTTAAAATTCCAATTTCTTTTGTTCTTTCCAATACAGAAATATATGTTATAATACCTATCATTATTGAAGATACTATTAATGATATTGCTACAAATGCAATTAATACATAACTTATTGTATTAATTATTTGGCTTACAGATTTCATCATTGTTCCAACTATATCTGTGTAACTTATTGTGTTTTCTTCTTTTCCATCGTCTCTTTGCTTTTGGTTATATTCTTCTATTGCACTTGATATTTTATCTTTTGATTCAAAGTCTTTTGGATAAATGCTGATTGATGTTGGTGTATCAATATCAACTGCACCTAATTTTTGTAGATTTTTTTCATAACTTGCGTCTTTATTTGCTGAATATGCTTCCATCATTTTGGCAATTTCTTCACTACTTAATTTGCTCATTGCCATTCTTTGTTCTGTTGTCAAATTCTCCGTTGAAGATGTATCTTCATCTGTTGGAAATTTTAAACCAGAAAATACATTTACATCTTTGTTTTCTTTTTGTTCTTTCACTATTTGTGCATCATTTGATTTTTCTACTACATATTCTTTTAATTGTTTTGTATATCCTATGCCACTTGTAACAGAAGTACTTACAGCACTTTGTTCATTTTGTTTTATAATTCCAACTACTTTTACAGTTTCTGCATTGTTAATTTTCTCTTTTAAGTAATTATCGTCATCATCTTTATTTACCCATAGTCCATTTTGCTTTTGATAATAGTCTGAATTTAATAATAGTTTAAATTGTAAGTTTAAAAGGTCATCATATGAATATGATGTTGATTCTTGATTTTCATCAAGTTTTTCCCCATTTTCTACTGCTTTCCATTTGTCTTTTAGTTCGCTTTGGTCTTTTAGTCCTAATGAATATAATGTGTAATCATCTATTCTTCCGTCTTCTTTTAATACTAGAACTACTTCATTATACTGCTTTGGCCAGTTTCCTTTTACTAAATCATATTGTGATTCTAATAATTGTTGATTATCTAGCATTTCAAAACATATGTCAGTATTTGTCATCATTGAACTTCCAAATACAGATGACATTGCTGAATTGTTTTGTGCTTCTATCATATCTCCCATCCCAAATGCGTTCATTACTGTACTTGGATTTACTCTTACAATTTCATTGTCTGTATTTGCTCTATATAGGTTGATATTTAAGTCATATCCATATTTTATGCTATTACTATTTTTTGTAATTTCATTGTCACCATCGTCCAAATATTTTTTTAATTCTTTCAAATTATTGCTTTGCTTTTTATTAGAAAGTGTTGTTATCATATCATTCATTATGTCTGCAGAATATACTTTTTCCTCTTCTTTGTTTTCTGCATTATCTGTGTTTTCGCCAGACATAGACTGCATTAGGCTTGACATATCTACTGTTGATTCTTCTATTGTAATTGGATATGAAGAAAGTGTATCTTCTTCAACTTTGTTTATATAATTCTGTACTCCTGTTGAAATTGCTAAAATTAGTGCAATTCCTATTATTCCAATGCTTCCTGCAAATGATGTTAATATTGTTCTTCCTTTTTTAGTCATTAAATTGTTTAAACTTAGTCGTAATGCTGTAAGAAATTTCATTGACGTTCTTCTCTTTTTAGTGTCTTTCTTTTTCTCTTCTTTTTGATGTTCAATTGGGTCTGAATCATCTGTTATTTTTCCATCAAGTATTTTTATAATTCTACTTGAATATTTTTCTGCAAGTTCTGGGTTGTGTGTAACCATTATTATTAGTTTGTCTTTTGATATTTTCTTTAATATTTCCATTACTTGTACACTTGTTTTTGTGTCTAATGCTCCTGTTGGTTCGTCTGCTAAAATTATGTCTGGGTTATTTACTAAAGCTCTTGCTATTGCAACTCTTTGCATTTGTCCACCTGATAATTGGTTTGGTCTTTTGTGTATTTGTTCTTTTAGTCCAACTTCTTCTAGTGCTTTTATTGCTCTTTGTTTTCTTTCTTTTCTAGATACTCCTGATATTGTTAATGCAAGTTCTACATTTGATAATACTGTTTGATGTCCTATTAGGTTGTAACTTTGGAATACAAAGCCTACTGAGTAGTTTCTGTACGCATCCCAGTCTCTGTCTTTAAAGTCTTTTGTTGATTTTCCATTTATTATTAGGTCCCCTGATGTATATCTATCTAGTCCTCCTATAATGTTTAAAAGTGTTGTTTTTCCACATCCACTTTGCCCTAGTATTGAGACAAATTCTGATTTTCTAAATTCTATGTTTATGCCTTTTAATGCTTCTACCTTTTCGTCTCCACTTACATATGTCTTTTTTATGTTTTTAAGTTTTAACATACGCTTCCCCTTTCCTTAATTCATATTGTCTACTATGAATTTAATAACTCCATCATCTCTGTTTTTTCTGTTATTTTTTGTTTTTTCTTCCTCTGTTAATTCTACTAAATACTTATTAAATTCAGGTACGATACTAATTGAATCTAGAGGGTATCCCGGATTTCTTTTTTCGCATGGTTTGTCTACAAAGTAAAAGTCACTTTTGCTCCATGTATATTCTTTTACTTCTTTACCATTATAAATTACCATACCATACACCCATTTAGCTGTTAGTTTTTTACCATGTTTTTTTACTAAATTTGTGTAATATTCTATCATTTCTTCATCTGTTAGTTCTTTTCCTTTTACTCTTCTTACATGTGTTCCTGGTTGTTCTTCTTCTGTTAATTCTTCTACAAATAGGCAGTTATCCATTCCTATTGTTGGTATGTGTGCTACTTCATAGTATGATTTTGCTTTTATGTATGCGTTCTCAATTGCATTTTTTCCTGTTTCTTCTACTTTTATATTTATGTCACAATCTTTTAGTGTTAACAGTTCTATTCCTTTTTCTTCAAGTGCTTTTTTATATTTTTTTACTTTTGCTGGGTTTGTTGTTGCAAATAATACTTTCATTTTTATTTTCCTTTCAAATTTTTGGCTTTTATTAAATTCATTATTATTTATATCATAAATTTAGATTTTTTCATAGTTTTTCTAGAACAAATCTGAAAAAATCAAAGATTTTTTCAGTAAATTTGTTCGTGCGCGAAAATTTATTTCATAAATTTTCTGTGCAATGTAGTTTTATATATTAGGAAAGTTGCATAACTTTCCTAATATATAAAATTAAGGAGCTATGTTTTCATAGTTCCTCTAATGTTAGTTATTTGGCAGGTGTGCATTCCTATATCTCTATAATTTTCTCCCACTCCAAATCTTCTTTTCCAAAATGTCCATAGTTTGTTGTTTTAGTATAAATAGGCTCTCTAAGTTTTAAATATTTAATAATGCCATTTGGTGTTAAATCAAATTTTTCTCTTACCATATTTGCTAATTCTTCGTCTGATTTCTTACCTGTACCAAAAGTATTTACACATATAGAAAGAGGTTCTTTCATACCAATAGCATATGAGATTTGTATCTCACATTTTTCTGCATATCCATTTGCAACTATATTTTTAGCAATATGTCTTAACATATATGCACCACTTCTGTCTACTTTTGTTGCGTCTTTTCCTGAAAAAGCACCACCTCCATGACGAGCATATCCACCATAAGTGTCTACTATTATTTTTCTACCTGTTAGTCCTGTATCTCCAAGTGGTCCACCTATTATAAATCTTCCTGTTGGATTTATATATATTTTTGTGTTTTTGTCCATCATTTTTTCTGGTATTACTGCTTTTATTACCTTTTCAGTAATGTAATTTTTCAATTGTTCTATTGTTATTTCTGGTAAATGTTGTGTTGAAATTAATATTGTTTCTATTCTTTTTGGTTTATTGTTCTCATATTCTACTGTTACTTGTGTTTTTCCATCTGGGCGTAAATATGGTATTTCTTTTTGTTTTCGTACATCTGTTAGTTTTTTTGCTAATTTATGTGCTATTGATATTGCATATGGCATATATTCTTCTGTTTCATTTGAAGCATATCCAAACATTATTCCTTGATCTCCTGCTCCACCATCATCTACTCCTAATGCAATGTCTGGACTTTGTTTTGTAATATCGACATTTATTTTACATGTTCTATAATCCATATCTGTTTTTTCATTGTCATAACCTATATTTTTTATTGTTTGCCTTACTACATTTTCTATATCTACTTGTCCCTTTGATGTAACTTGTCCTGCTATTGTTACGGTGTTTCCTGTTACAAATGTTTCTACTGCTACTCTTGAATATTTATCTTGTTTTAGATATTCGTCTAATATACTGTCTGATATTAAATCTGCTACTTTGTCTGGGTGTCCTTCTGTTACACTTTCTGATGTAAAATAATATTTGTTCATTTCTATTTTTCCCTCCTACAATATGTAATTTTAAATTTTGATATAATTTATACAATTTTTAACTTTGCTAAAAAATTACTTTTTTATATTATAGTCAATTTATCTTTTATTTACTATATATTAGCAACAAATCTTTCATATTTTTTGTAATTAGGTTCATATTTTTCTAACATTTTTATGTAACTTTTGCAATGACTTTTATATTTTAGATGACAATATTCATGTAAAACTATGTAATCTATTACTTCTCTATCATATTTTACTATTTCAGGATTTATTGTTATTTTATTTTCTTCACATCTTCCAAGTTCTTCATTCATTTTTCTAATTTCATAATCTTCTGGTGCAAATCCTAATAAAATTCTTGTTTTTTCCATTGCTCTTTCTACTTCTACTTTTGCAATTTGTTCGTACATTTTATCTATTGCTATATCTAGTATTCTTTCGTTGTTTGCTTTTTTATATTTGTTTGGTAGTGATATTTTTATAATTTTATCTTCTACATCTAGTTCAGCAATTTTTATATTTTTGTATATAATTTTAACTTTATAATCTGTTCCTAATACAGGCACTGGGTGTCTTTCTGCTGTTTCTTCTATTGTTATTTTTAGATTGATTTTCTTTGTCATTATTTTCATTTTATATCACTCCTTACAAATTTATGTTTTACAAATTATTGTTCGTTTTGTTGTACTTATTTTATATTTATTTTTTTATTTTGTCAATACTTTTTTATAAAAAAAATAAAAATTTGTTCGGTATATGTTACAGTTCAATACATACTTTTAAAGTAAGGTATTTACCTAGATAAATACCTTACTTCAAGCCTTCTTATTTATTATACCATTTTGCAAACTCACTCATAGAATCAACAGAATCATACTTATTTCTATTTTTTTCTCTTTCAGCCCTTTCCTCATCTGTCATTTGTGCTAATGTTTTATCATATCCAGCTGGTTTAAATATATACCACAACTCTGACCACTTTTTATCTGTATCTTGTCCTAATATTTCTGATGATAAAATTCCCTCATGTCCACCCATAAACTGATGAACTTCTTTTCCATCATAATAAGATAAACATTCCGTAAACCTACATTTTCTATTTTCTTTTCCTTCCATTAACTTCAATATCCCTTTAATTCCAATAGTTTTCAAAGAAAAGTTTACAAAAGCTCTTGGGAAACCATTTAATTCATCAATCCAAAATCCGCAATCTAACGAAATACATGGTTTTTTTACAATTTTATAAGCCTCTTCCACCTTATATTTTGATATATATTTAATATCATCACTTCTAGGTTCTTCTAGCTCATATTCAAATATCTTAAAATTCACATTTTTTAGTTGTTTTTTAGCTGATGCTATTTTTCCCTTATTATGTGTAACAAATATTACTTCATCCATTTTTATTTTTCCTCCCTTATAATACAAAAATTTTCTTAATACACGAAAATTATATCATATATTTAGGAAATATTTTTGTCACAATTATTTTTTATTTTCATATTTATCTTCTAATACATTATATTCTAATATATTTTCTAGCTTAAATAATCTTATTTCATTTCTTAATTCGCAAAAAGCTGCTACATACCATTTATCAATATAGCAAAAAAGTTCTGCTGGATGTATTATTCTATTGGTAATACCTGAATTTATTGATTTATATACAATATATACCTTGTTTTTATTTTTAATTGCTTTTTTCATTAATATATACATTTCTTCTTTTACAACATTATTTAATCCTAAAAACTTATTTTCATCATCAATTTTATATCCGCCATATTTTCCAGTTACAGAATCAATATATATTCCTGCTTCTTCTAATTCATTTTTATATTGTCTTATCATTCTTTCTGATACTTCTAATTTTTCTGCTAAACTTTGTATGCTATGTTTTTTTTATCTTTTAATATTTGTATCATATTTAACATATTTGCTATTTTACTCATTTTTACCACTTTCAATAAAAGAGCCTTTATGAACATATTGTTCACAATTGTGGCTCTTTTATAAATTTTTATTTTATTTCATAGCTTCTTCTACTGCAACAGCTACTGCAACTGAAGCACCAACCATAGGGTTGTTACCCATACCAATTAATCCCATCATTTCAACGTGGGCTGGTACTGAAGAACTTCCTGCAAATTGAGCGTCTGAATGCATTCTTCCCATAGTATCTGTCATACCATAAGAAGCTGGTCCAGCAGCCATATTGTCTGGATGTAGTGTTCTACCTGTTCCACCACCTGAAGCAACTGAGAAGTATTTTTTACCTGCTTCAAGTCTTTCTTTCTTATATGTACCTGCAACTGGATGTTGGAATCTTGTTGGGTTTGTTGAGTTACCTGTAATAGATACATCAACATCTTCTAACCACATTATTGCTACACCTTCTCTAACATCATTAGCTCCGTAGCATCTAACTTGGCTTCTTTCACCTTCTGAATATTTGATTTCTTCTACTATGTTTACTTTTCCTGTGAAGAAGTCAAAGTCTGTTTTTACATATGTAAATCCGTTAATTCTTGATATTACTTGTGCTGCATCTTTTCCAAGTCCGTTTAGAATTACTCTTAATGGTTCTTTTCTAACTTTGTTTGCTGATTTTGCTATACCAATAGCTCCTTCAGCGGCTGCAAAGCTTTCGTGTCCTGCTAAGAATGCAAAACATTTTGTGTCTTCTGATAATAGCATTGATGCTAAGTTTCCATGTCCTAATCCAACTTTTCTGTCGTCTGCAACTGAACCTGGAATACAGAATGCTTGTAATCCTTCTCCTATTGCTTTTGCTGCGTCTGATGCTTTGTTGCATCCTTTTTTAATTGCAATTGCTGCTCCTAATGTGTATGCCCAAGCTGCGTTTTCAAAACATATTGGTTGAATTCCTTTTACTATTTCGTATGGGTTAAATCCTTTGTCTGTGCATATTTTTAATGCATCTTCAAAATCTTTTATTCCGTATTTTTCCATTACTGGTTTTATTTGGTCTATTCTTCTTTCATAACTTTCAAATGTTACTGCCATTTTTATTCCTCCTCTAATTTATGGTTTTATATTTTTTATTTTTATTCTTCTCTAGGGTCAATCTTCTTAACCGCTTCATCAAATCTTCCATATGTACCAGAAGCTTTTTCAATTGCTTCTTTAGGGTCAATTCCTTTTTTGATGTTATCCATCATTTTTCCTAAATGAACATATTTGTAACCAATAATTTGGTCATCTTTATCTAAACCTATTTCAACTATGTAACCTTCTGCAAGATTTAAGTATCTTGGTCCTTTTAATGAACTTGAATAAATTGTTCCAACTTGTGATGTGTGTCCTTTTCCTAAATCTTCAAGTCCTGCTCCTACTGGAAGTCCTCCTTCTGAGAAAGCTGTTTGTGTTCTACCATATACTATTTGTAAGAATAATTCTCTCATAGCAGTATTTATAGCATCACATACTAAGTCTGTGTTTAATGCTTCTAATATTGTTTTTCCTGTTAAAATTTCTCCTGCCATTGCAGCTGAGTGTGTCATTCCTGAACATCCAATTGTTTCTATTAATGCTTCTTGGATTATTCCGTCCTTTACATTTAATGTTAATTTACATGCTCCTTGTTGTGGTGCACACCATCCTATACCATGTGTTAAACCTGATATGTCTTTAATTTCTTTTGCTTTTACCCATTTTCCTTCTTCTGGAATTGGTGCTGGTCCATGGTCTACTCCTTTTGCTACTTTACACATTCCTTCTAATTCTTTTGAATAAATCATCGTTTTTTGCTCCTTTCACTATGCTTCACTTTGTTAATTATTATTTAATTTTTCGGGATTTGGAGACCCGTCCCCTAATCCCGAAAAATTTTAAACAATAAATTACTCCGTTTCGCACTTTATTATTATTTTTTTAATAAACTTTTTTTGTCTGCCTGTATTTGGTCTCCAGGCATAATAATTTGATTTATTACTTTTTCATCTCTGCTTGTAATAAATTCTATGTTTTGTTCGCTATCATAATTTTCTGTGTCATAGTCAACTATATTTTTGATATTTTTTATGTATATACCTGTTTCATATCTTTCTCTTCTTTTTACTACTTTTTCGCCTAGTAAATATCTTTCTATTATTTTGTGTTCTTCTTTGCTAAGTTGTTCTTCTTTTATTCCTAGGTTGTTATATCTCCATATTACATGTCTTTCATAACTTGTGAATTTTGATTTGGTTAAATCTTCGTAGTCATATTCTACTTTGAATTTGATTCCTTCAATTTTCATTGTTAGATTTGACCATGTTGATGTTAATTCTATTTTTTTAAATTCTTCTCTTAGGTCTACTATTTTTTCATATAATATGTTTACAAGTTTGATATATTCTTTTTCGTCTAAATTGAATTTTTGTGGTATTTCATAGACATTTACAGGGTTCTTCTTGAATATTCCTTTTGGAATATAGTAGAAGAATAGTTCCCCTGTTTGTCGTTTGTCTATTAAATCTGATACTGAAGCATATAAATACATCTTTTCCCATTTTTCTGGTATCATATAAAATATATGTCTTTGTATATCTTCATACATCTCTTTTATTTTCTTTGTATGTTTTAACATATTTACCCCTATTCTCTGATTAATAGGCTTTCTCCTGTCATTTCTTCTGGTTGTTTAATTCCCATTAAATCAAGCATTGTTGGTGCTAAATCTGCTAATTTTCCGTTTTCTTTTAGTTTGTATTCTTTATTAGCTGTTACTAGTATAATTGGCACTGGATTTGTTGTATGTGCTGTGTGTGGTTCTCCTGTTTTGTAGTCTATCATTTGTTCTGCATTTCCGTGGTCTGCTGTTATTAATAGATTTCCTTGTTTTTCTTCTATTATTTTTACAATTTTTCCTACACATTCGTCTACTGCTTCTACTGCTTTTATTGCTGCTTGTAGACTTCCTGTATGCCCAACCATGTCTGTGTTTGCAAAGTTTAGTATTACTACATCATATTTGTCGTTTTCTAGTGCTTCACATACTTTGTCTGTAACTTCATATGCACTCATTTCTGGTGTCATATCATATGTTTCTACTTTTGGTGATGGTACTAATATTCTGTCTTCTCCTGGATATTGTTTTTCTTCTCCACCATTAAAGAAGAATGTTACGTGTGCATATTTTTCTGTTTCTGCTATTCTTAATTGTGTTAGTCCTGCTTCGCTTATAACTTCTCCAAATGTATTTTTTAGTGGTTCTTTTTTGAATGCTATGTGTACATTTGGCATTGTTTCGTCATAACTTGTGAAACATACATAATATAAATTCATTTTTTTAGTTTCAAATCCATCAAATTCTGGATCAACTAATGCTCTTGTTATTTCTCTTGCTCTGTCTGGTCTAAAGTTGAAGAATATTACAGAGTCATTTTCTTCTATTTTTGCTACTGGTTCGTTTCCGTTGCACATTACTGTTGGTACAACAAATTCATCAAATACTTCTTTTTGATAAGAATCTTCGATTGCTTTTATTGGATCTCCTGCTTTTTCTCCTTCTCCATTTACTAGAGCGTCATAGCATTTTTGAACTCTTTGCCATCTTTTATCTCTGTCCATTGCATAAAATCTTCCTGAAAGTGAAGCTATTTTTCCAACGCCTTTTTCTTTCATTTTTTCTTGTAATTCTGCAATATATGTTTCTGCAGATGCTGGTGGAGTGTCTCTTCCATCTAAGAAACAGTGAACATATACATCTTCAAAGTCTCTTCTTTTTGCCATTTCTAATAGTCCATATAAATGTCTGTTGTGGCTATGAACTCCTCCGTCTGATACTAATCCTAGAATGTGTAATTTTGAATTGTGTTTTTTGCAATTTTCGATTGCTGCTATAAATTCTGGATTACTGAAAAAGTCTCCGTCTTCTATTGATTTTGTTATTCTTGTTAATTCTTGATATACTATTCTTCCTGCACCTATATTTGTGTGTCCTACTTCTGAGTTTCCCATTTGCCCTTCTGGTAATCCTACGTGTAATCCACTTGTAAATATGTCTGTGTTTGGGTATTTTTTCATTAGTTTATCAATATTAGGTTTTTTTGCTAGTTTTATGGCGTTTCCGTCTTTGTTTTTGTTGTCTCCAAAACCGTCTAATATCATTAGCATTGTTACTTTATCTTTCATTATTAGTCTATGTTAGTTTTTTTCTAACATATTCCTCCTTCCTTTATGCTTTTAAATTATGTTGTAATGCTTTTTGATTTTTAATGTGCATATTAATCTTCATAATTTACTATTTTGGCGAATTCATCTGGTTTTAAACTTGCTCCCCCGACTAATCCACCATCGATGTCTGACATTTCAAATAATTCTTTGGCGTTATTTGATTTTACGCTTCCACCATATTGTATTATAACTCCATTTGCTACATTTTGTCCATAGATTTGACAAATTTTGTCACGAATTGACTTTATTGCGTTATTTGCTTGTTCTGATGTTGCTGTTTTTCCTGTTCCTATTGCCCATATTGGTTCATATGCAATTATTGTATTTTGTACTTGTTCTTCTGTTAAACCTTTTAATGCTAGTTCTGTTTGTTTTGTAATTATTTCTTGTGTTTGATTTGCTTCTCTTTGTTCTAGTGTTTCACCTACACATACAATTGGTTTTAAGTCGTTTGCAAATGCTGCTTTTATTTTTTTGTTTACTGTTTCGTCTGTTTCGTTGAAGTATTGTCTTCTTTCTGAGTGTCCTATTATAACATATTCAACTCCAATTGATTTTAGCATTTTTCCTGATACTTCTCCTGTGTATGCTCCGCTTTCTTCGAAGTGCATATTTTGTGCTCCTATTTTGATGTTTGTTCCTTGTGCTGTTAGTAGTGCATAAAATAGGTCTGTGTATGGTACACATAGTATTACTTCGTTTTTTGTGTCTTTTACTAATGGTGTTATTTTGTCTATAAAATTTATTGCTTCGTTTGGAAGCATGTTCATTTTCCAGTTTCCTGCAATTACTTTTTTTCTCATAATTTTCTCTCCATTCAAATTTTTCGGGATTCAAGTCCCGTCCCCCAATCCCGAAATTTTTTATTTATCTTGCAAACACTCAATACCAGGTAACTTCTTACCCTCTAAGAATTCAAGTGAAGCTCCTCCACCTGTAGAAATATGTGTCATTTTATCAGCCAAACCTGCTTTTGTTACTGCTGCTGCAGAATCTCCTCCACCTATTATTGTTGTTGCATCTAAATCCGCAAGTGTTTTTGCTATTTCATTTGTTCCAATTGCAAATTGATCAAATTCAAATAATCCAAGTGGTCCGTTCCAAATTACAGTTTTTGCATTTTGTAATTCTTTTTTGAACATTTCTATTGTTTTTTCTCCTATGTCAAATCCTTCCCATTCATCTGGAATTTCTGTCCAAGCCACTGTTTTACTTTCTGTGTCTGGTTTAAATTCTTTTCCTATTTTTGTATCTATTGGTAATAATAATTTTACACCTTTTGCTTTTGCTTTTTTCATTTCCTCTAGTGCTAAATCTGTTTTTTCAACTTCACATAGTGAGTTTCCTACATTATATCCTTGTGCTTTAAAGAATGTATATGCCATTCCTCCACCTATCATTAATGTATCTACTTTATCTAATAAACTGTCTATTACTCCTATTTTATCTGAAACTTTTGCTCCACCTAATATTGCTACAAATGGTCTTTCTGGATTGTTAATAGCATTTCCTAAGAATTTTAATTCTTTTTCTATTAAGAATCCTGCTACACCTGGGATATAGTCTGCTATTCCTGTTGTTGATGCATGTGCTCTGTGTGCTGTTCCAAATGCATCATTTACAAATATTTCTGCCATTGATGCTAATTTTTTTGCAAATTCTGGGTCATTGTCTGTTTCTTCTCTGTGGAATCTTACGTTTTCAAGTAGCATTATTTCTCCTTCTTTTAGATTTTCTGCTTTACTTGTTGCGTCTTCTCCTATTACGTCATTTGCCATTATTATATCTTTTCCTAATAATTTTGATAGTTCTTTTGCTACTGGTTTTAGTGAGAATTCTGGTTTTACTTCTCCCTTTGGTCTTCCTAAGTGTGACGCTAATATTATTTTACAGTTTTGTTCTAATAAATATTTTATTGTTGGTAATGCTGCTTTTATTCTTGTGTTGTCTGTGATGTTTTGGTTTTCGTCCATTGGTACATTAAAGTCACATCTTACAAATACTTTCTTTCCTTTTAAATCGATGTCTTTTACTGTTTTTTTGTTCATTTTTATTCCTTCTTTCTTTTAGGTTTTTCCTAAATTTTTTATTTGTTTTTTTATAGTTTTTACCTATTTTTGCCTTTCGATACAATTTTATACTAAAAAAGAATACTTTTCAAGTATTCTTTTATTATTTCATATATTTTTCTAAAACAATAATAAACATTGCGTGTGACCATCCAAGACCAATAACCCAATTAGGTTTTAATGTTTCATTATCAACTTGTTCACCTAAGAAATAATGTTTTCCAGCTGTTTTAATTACAAAGTCAAATGTTTCTTTTGCTTTCTTTTTTTCTCCTGTTTCTAGGTAATACAAAGTCATCCAAAGGTTAGCAATAGGCCAAGGATTTCCATTCATATAATTATCATTTTCAAATCTTTGATATCCACCAGTATAAGTTCTTAAACTTAAATTAATTCTTTCAATTGTATTTTGAACTTTCTTTTCTTTTGGCTTAAATACTTCAAATGGTGTAACTGCCCCAATTATGCTTATATCCATTTTTTTGTCTTCTGTATTTCTTACATATGATTTCTTTTCTTCGTCGTATAAATATTTATTGATATATTTTTTTATTTCAAGTTGCAATTTTTCTATTTCTTTTTTTGATTTTTCAACTTTTTCTTGTTTTAATCTATTGTTTTCAAAGTCTGATACATCTTTTCCTAGTACATCATAAATTTTTAACATACTTGCAAATGCTGAATAAATGCTTGCTAGTGAATATAAGTGTACTCCTTCGCACATTTCCCACAAATCATAACTTATGTGATATTTATGGTCTGTATTTTCATTTTCTTCGCTTTTAAATGCTGGTTCAACCCAGTCTTTTATATATCTTTTTAAGAAATCTGTTGCTTTTTCGCACATTTGTAAGTTTTCTTTTAAGAATTTTTCAGAATTTGTATATTTATAATGTTCATATACTCCAAAAACTACACTTGCTGTTTCGTCAATTTGGTATCCCCAACAAGGTGCTAATTTTCCATCTGTATAAAAACGTTGTTCCCACATTCCATTTTTGCTTTGTGTTTTTTGGCAAAATACTTTATAGAATTTTTCTGTTTCTTTATTCATTTTTAATATGTCCATTGCTTTTGTCATAAATACAGCATCTCTAGGCCAACAATATGCATATCTTCCACATCTTGTAAAGTTCTCGTCTATTTCAGGTGAAGCTATAATTGCGCCTGTTTCTGCATTTGTCAATAGTGGAAATAATAATATGCTTCTTTTATAAATTTCATATATTCTTTCATCATAACTGTTTTCTGGTTCTTTTATTTTTAAACCATTGTGTTGTTTTAGATATTTTCTCCAATATGCTTTTGTATTTATATATTCTTTATCAAAATCAATTCTTCTTACTCTTTCAACTTCATCCTCGATATCAGAAACATTCTTGTTTTCATCAATTAAAATTGCAATTTCTAACTCTTTCTTCTCTCCTGGTTTTATTGTTCCTATTTCATATGCTATTGATGTATCTTTTGATATTCCAATGTAATCTTTATCATGTATTTCTGTTCTTTTTATATTATTTATGCTTCCATTTATCTGGTGTTTTATAATGTCTTTTCCTTTTGCAAATGTTGAGAATGTAAAGTCGTGTGCATATTGCATCATTCCACCATCTATAATTTTGCACCCTACAAAATTATTTGTATCTGATAATAATTCAGAGTGAATGTAAAATTGTGTATTTAAATCAATTTTGTTTTCATTTAAAAATGTGTATTTTTTTAGCAATATATTTTCTTTTATTAACACATAATCTGTTTGTACTATTTTTAAATTGAAGTATGTGTTTGTTATTTCTGTATTTAATATATTTGTGTCTGTGTCATAATATTGTTTATATGTGTTGTTTATATCATCATGTAAATATATTAAATCTGATTCATTTATTTTTACTCCTGTATGGAAGTAATTTATATATTGTCTGTTGTCTTTACTTGGGAAATATATTCTTTGCATTTCTCCTTTTGATGTAAATGTTGCTATCATTTTTTTGTTTCCAATTATTGCTTCATTTAAATATTTGTTTTCCATTATTTTACCTCTCTAAAAAAACGGGAAAGGGGGACGGGTCTCCAATCCCGAAAAAATTTTTCGGGATTGGA
>OLVW01000240.1_pt1 | contig 59108 bp, 46 predicted proteins | sample 1673301 | NCBI WGS metagenome assembly OLVW01 (sample SAMEA3178941, study PRJEB25190) | human gut metagenome
TGTTGTCTCTGATGATTGATTTACATGCCTTTCGGAAACTCGAAGTCCCGGAAGCGAGGTATTCATCATTTTTGAAAGGGACTTTGCGTAAGTAATATGCGATTCGACAGCAGCTTCGTATAAGCCAAATCTGAATCATGAAGTAAATGAACGATTTTGTTCTAACAAGCTTTCCATATACATATAGTGGTACAGAAGTATAGAAACAGGTTCAGAAATGAGGAAAAGAATGGGTCGTTATGAGCGAATGATTTGCTATTTGTATGAATATCAAGATGGACACAAGGGAGCCAATGTTGGCTATGTCAAATTGGAAAAACGCGGTGAAAAGTGTCGGGTGCTGATTCAAATGCGGAGAGCTGACCTTGCCACTCTGCCACAGGCAGCATTGTTTCAGCAGGAAAAAACAGGCGTGCTGCTTATACCCATTGGCGTCATGAGAGATAATAATGGCAGTATGAAGGGGCAGTATGAGGGAAATGTGGACAATCTTGCAGGTACCGGGCTGTCTCTCGACGATGTACATGGAGTATTGGTTTATGTAGAAGAAGGACATTATTTTGCATCAACATGGAATTTGGAACAGATCGATGCACGGCAATTACGTTGGTGGCAGGGGGATCAACATGAGGATGCAGGAAAAGCAGAGGCTTTACCTGAGGGCGGCAACGAGACACCGCAAAACATGGTTATTTCATCAGATGGTAGCAACGGGACACCGCAAAACATGGATGTTTCATCGGATAGTAGCAGCGAGACACTGCAAAACAAGGTTGTTTCAGCGGATAGTAGCAGCGAGACACCGCAAAACATGGATGTTTCATCGGATAGTAGCAGCGAGGCACCGCAAAACATGGATGTTTCAGCGGATAGTAGCAGCGAGGCACCGCAAAAAGAAGTTGCTTCATCTGAGAGAGGCATCAATACACCGCGAAAAGAAGTTGTTTCGTCTGGCAGCGGCAGCAATATAGCACAGAGATTTGCGGATCATCTTGCCTCGGCGCAGGCAGGGATTTCCCGGACACCCGAGAACGCTTCAATGGAACGTTGTAGTCAGTCGGCGGAGGTGACAGGGCAGTCAATCTGCGGAAGCTGTCCATTTCAGCGCAAAGAATTGGACTATGGCAAAAAAATGTTGCTTACTTTTCCGGTGATGCGTCCGTTTGGGGAACGTTATCCCGGACAATGCGTGCGAATAGAGCCGCAGGATATTGGATGTTTGCCGATGAGAATGTGGTCCCTTTCCGGAAATCCGTTTTTAATGCAGGGATATTTTCAATATCGCCATTTGATCTTTATGGAATGGGAGAAAGGATATGTCATCGGTGTTCCGGGCATCTATAGTAACATGATGCAGTCGAAGGCGGAGAATGCCGGATTTCGTGAATTTATTGCCATCTGTGGACAGAAAAACTGTCGCGGAGCTTTTGGATATTGGCTGATGCCACTGGACTAATCTTCCGATGAATCCGGTACTATGTAGGTGTAGAGGAGATGATCCCGGTATTGTCCGTTTATTTGCGCAAATGAATGCAGATAGCCTTCCCGTACAAAGTGCAGATGTTCTAGCAGTCGGATAGAGGACTCATTTTCCGGGAGAACCATCGCTTCGAAACGATGCATTTCATAGTGTTTTGCGACCAAAGGCAGCAAAAAGGCAATTGCCTCCTGCATATAGCCGTTGCCAGTGGCGGTTTGATCCAGTTTGTATCCAATCATGCATCGATGAAAGGCTCCGCCCTGAAATTCGGAAAAGCAGACACAGCCAATCGGGATATTGCTGTTTTTTCGAAACATCCAGTAACGAATATATTTTGACTTAAGGAAAGCATTGTATTCCCAAGTAAGATTGCGGGATTGATAGGTAATGGTGTAAAAATATTGTGGACGCAGAGGCTCTACCGGCTCTAACGTATTACGGTTTCGTTCATAAAAATCCAAAACGGCTGACGAACTGTCCGGTTTTAATATACGCAATTCAAGCCGCTCTGATTGATAATAGGTTAACATGATAACAATCCTCATTTCTGTCTAAAATCTGACTCACACCTTCGTATTTATATCGATACAAAGACTGAGTGATCTTATAAAAACATATCGGATTGGTGCGGAAAATGCAAGTGTTTCGTAGGTGATTTTGGCAGACAAAAGGTTGTTCTAATATACAAAAAAGATTATAATGAACACAGCACACTTAACTTAGGAGTCCCTTTTAGACTCCGTTATGCGCAGAAATCATGTGCAGTTATTATGGCATAACTACGTTAGAAATGAGGAAAAATGGCGGTGCAGAAAGACAATACGGAAAAATATATGAGGGAGGCGATCAAGCAGGCGAAAAAAGCGGCGGCAATTGGAGAAGTGCCGATCGGCTGCGTGATCGTAAGAGACGGAACAATATTAGCGAGAGGATACAACCGTCGGAACATTGAGGGGAGTACTCTGGCTCATGCCGAGATCATTGCAATAAAGAAAGCGAGTAAAAAATTGCAGGATTGGCGTCTGGAAGACTGCGAACTCTACGTTACGTTAGAACCGTGTCCGATGTGCGCCGGTGCGATCGTGCAGGCCAGGATTCCCAAAGTTGTGATCGGTGCTATGAATCCGAAAGCCGGGTGCGCCGGAAGCATTTTGGACTTGCTGCAGGAAAAACGCTTCAATCATCAAGTGGACAAGGTTATTGGAGTACTGCAAGAGCAATGCAGTCAGATGATGCAGGATTTTTTTCGGGAATTGCGCCGGCAGAAAAAAACGCAAAAAGAACAATCTTGACAGGGCATACAGGAATCTATATAATAAAATTTGTGTCGTTTCTGTAAAAGAAGCGCTCGAAGATGCGAGTAGCATCCGCTTGATTTTGTCATAAGATTTCCGTGCTAGCCGGGGAGATAGCGGTTCCCTGTACCTGCAATCCGCTATAGCAGGGGTGATGTTCTGTTTCGGGTCTATGGCTTGCAAAGCTGCCCTTTGTAAGTGGCGTTGACGCTTTGGTCTTGCGCAATGGAAACTCATGAACCGTGTCAGGAGGGGAACCTAGCAGCACTAAGTGAGATCTTCCGTGTGCCGCGAGGTTGCCGGGGCTGAGTTAACTGCAAAGGTAACGTTTGCAGCGATGGATTCAACGCAGAATGCACGGTTTTTTGTTATTTTATAGGAAATTGCTGTTATGTAGTGTGACGTTATCAAGAGTTCCCCGTCGCTGTTTTCAATAAGGAGGAGATTGAATGAATACGGAGCGAAAACCCTATTGTGTCAATCAGATCATGAAGGGTGAAATTATTTTTGAGCGCGGCAGTGAAGCTGCTTATGTTGGGCTTGTATTGAAAGGTCGAGTACGCATACAGGCAGAGGGTGTTAATTTGGTCATTGGATCCGGACATTTCTTGGGATTGACGGATTTACAGGATGGGATGTATCGTGTTACATATCAAGCTGAAACGGATCTCGCAATCTATATCTTTCGTGCCGGCGAACTTCAGGCGACCCTTCAGCAGATTTTTAAGGCGAACAAGGATTATGCAGCACTTATGGTTGCTACATTAGGAAAATATATACATGCTCTTGCGGGTGTATATCACACGCTGGAAGAGCAGGCAGAGAGGGATTATGAATTTTTGCAGGAACAGTATAAATCCTATCAGGTGATTGGGCAGGAGTTAGGGATCACAACGGATGAACTGCCTGGGATTGAAGAGTTGTCGCCGTTGATGCATTGGACGGCATTAGATGAAGAAAAGATCACTTATTATGATATCTTAAGCGGATTGAAACAGGATGTTCAAAAGGCATATTTTGGTGCATCAGAGACGATTGCAGTCTATCATATTAAGGACCAGATCAATCTGCTTCGTGATCTGCTGGATCAATGTGAAGCAGATGCAGCATATCTGCAGAGTTTGGTTGGTCCAATGTTTCGTACAGACAAAAATTTATATTTATCGGTTTTGCATATGGTGGCAACGGCCAAGAGGATTGATGCGGACACGAAAGCCGGGATGGAGATTTTTGATAAGTTGATCGATGAGATCAACCGTTTGGAAGAAGTTTTATACGAACAGGCAAGTATCAATCTGCAGATTGACCATAATTCTATGGATAATGCATACTACAGCCTAATCTGTGATGGGGCATCACAAAAAGAAACAGTGGATGCTTTGACGGAAGAGTTTGCCTTAGTAGAGGAAAACTTTGTCAGCGTTGAAGAGTTAGATCATTCCTTGGAGCACATTTTAAGGTATTCAGAGCTTCCAATAGAACAAACACAGCAATTTGAAGCGGATGTTCGAGCGTTTGCAGCATTGTCGGACAAGATGTCGACGGATGACAACGCAAGAGAATTGCGTCGTAATATATTAAAACAGTATTATCCGCTGTATAAGGCAGTATATTATAAAGAGTATCACAGCACGGAAGAGACGCCGATCGAGATCGACCTTTTCCTGCGTTATGGATTTCTAAGTGAGACATTATTGACGGAAGAATTGTTAGAGGAGCTGCTTTCGTTGGACAACGATCGTTCCGGACGCGGAGACTGCCGCGTTTATGATATGAAAGAATGGCTTACCGAGGTTTACGAGGGGCGTAAAAGTCCTTCTAAGAGTGAATTTGATCTGGATTATGAAGATTTTCTGCGAGATCAGAAAAAAACCGGACGGATCACGGAAGCGCAGATGAAAGAGCAGCTCGAGGATCGCGACGCAAAATTGGATTACGAGATTACCAATATGTTCCGCGTAAATCATCGTCTGGTAAGTGGTCAGGCATCGGTATTCGTACCGTTTTTGTTTACGGAAGGAAGTTCAGCATCATTGCAACGTACCTTTTTATCAAAAGATAAGATCAATGCGAGCCTGCGCAAGCTCAGACAGATTGATTATTCGGTATTTTATCGTGAGATGCTGTTTCATAAAGACGATTCGCCGATCACAAAGGAATATATGATGGAAGAGGTGGCACCGGACGTTATTTTGCTGCCTGCTTGTGGTACCAAAGGGATTATGTGGCAGGAACTGAGCGGCCGCAGAAGAAATTCCAAAGGTCGTTTTTTGCTGCCTCATTTCTTTGAAGGAGATTTAGAGCTTGCCATGATTCAGTTGTGCGGACGTTTTCGCTGGGAGCTGTGTCGCACGATGCAGGGGACTTCGTGGAACAATATTCAGATAAAATCGCTGACAAGTGAATATAGTGATTATATCCAGTTTTACCGCAAAAACAGGGATTTGTCAGAGGACAAGAAAGAAAAATTAAAAATGCAGATCCAGAAATGCAGAAACAATACACGAGAGGTCTTTGTGACGGATTATATTAACTGGATCCGACATGAGGCAAAGGGCGGGATCACGTTAAATAAGACGGTTCGAGAGATTATGGCGACGTATTGCCCGTTTACTAAAAAGATTCGTGAGACAATAGTAGAACAACCGTTGTTCCGTGATGCAATGGCACGCTTTATGCGTGAAACAGGTAAGAAAAATAAAGAATATGCGTTAAAATTCCGTGTATGGGAGAAAGACGGTATAGAAGTCCCGGCAGAAATCATACAGACAAGAGATTTTTACCGCGATCTGTAAACGGGGTGGATCATATCCAACCGCCATCAAAACGCAGCACCTGGCCGGTCAGGTATTCTCCGCTTTGAGCGACTTGTACAATAAAGTCAGCGGTTTCTTCGGCAGAAGCCGGTCGGCCGACAGGGATTTCCTCAAACAGAGAGCTGCGCTCGTCGTCGGAAAGCTGTCCATTCATCCGGGTATCGATAAAACCACAGGAGACTGCGTTGACAGTAATGTGACTGGGACCGAGTTCTTTTGCCAAGGCTTTGGTGAAAGCACAGACACCGCCTTTCGTTGCAGAGTAAGCAACTTCGGTGGAGGCTCCTATTTCGCCCCAAACAGACGTGATGTTTATAATTTTGCCATATTGTTGGGCGAGCATGGTCGGAATGACAGCACGACAATTGTAGAATACAGAGGACAGATTGCTATTTACAATGGCAGTCCATTCATCGTCTGACATATCCTGTAGCAAACCAACATAGGAGATACCTGCATTGTTGATGAGCAGATCAATATGTGGGTATGTGATCTGTATTTGTGAAAAAAAATCTGCTACTTGAGCACTGTCGCCAACATCGCACTGCATTGCAAGACAGTTGCGGCCGTTAGCGGTAATCTGCTTTGCAACAGCAGAGAGCGCTGTCATGTCTTTTTGACAGCAGATGGCAAGGTCGTAGCCTGCCGCTGCAAGTTTTAGGGCGGTCATCTGACCGATCCCATGAGATGCCCCGGTTACTATAGCTGTTTTGGCTGTATTCATACTAACCTCATTTCGTGTAAAATTTATCTGTAATAAAAGTAGTATAGCATAATGGCAATATACTTTACAGGGGTAAAAAGATTTGTTATAATAGTTTGAATGTTTGTGTAATGAAAGCTGGGGGTTTGATAGCAGCGCATAGATATGCGACGATTAGTGGGAAAAGGAGAAAACAAGCATGAAGGGTACTAAGAATAATATTTGGAAAGTATTTGCTATTAATTTGGGCAAGTCTATCCTGGGAATTTGCATTTTGATCGCCGTTGGATTTGGCAGTTACAAAATATCCTATCACTTCCTATCGAAAAATGCGACTAACGTGAATACGGATAAGGATAGTATTAAGGAGATCATTAAGGAGGCGAAGACAGAGGATATTTCTAAAAACTTAATCTATGTATGTAATGAAAAAGATCAGATCACACATATGATGGTTGAAATATGTAATACTAAGACGAATAATTTGGATTATGTTACAATACCAACAAAGAACGATTATACAATTCCGACAACAATGTATCGCAAACTATGTACTATAAGTGAGAATATTCCGCAGATCATGCGTATCAGCAAGCTGAAACAGTATTTTGCAGATGAACAGCAAGCGTATGGATACGGTTCGTTGATCGTGGAAAAGATGATCGGAACAAGTTTAAGCTATTATACGGTTTTGGATGAGGAAACATATAACAACCATTATCAGGAAGTCAAAGTAAAGGTTAGTTACAAAAAGACTGTGGATGTAGAACAGACCGCATCACCGGTTGCCTCTGCATCGCCGGAGCCATCCGGAGCCAAGACAAAGATGAAGATTTCTTGTGCCAGCGATGCGTATGTGCAGCAGCTTAAAGATCTGAATGGTGATGAATCGAAGATTGCGGATTTTATCAAATCACAGTATGATCGCGTGACTTCCAATCTGACAGTGACGAATAAGATTGGTTATATTCAAAGTTATGAGCAGATGAATGTGGACTATTTCCATTATTGGGGATGTCCGGGAAGCTACGATGGTAAGGTGTTTGTTGTAGATACAAAGGCTGCCAAGAAGTTTTTCAAAGGTCTGATCAATAACGAAGTGCCATATACAGCGGCTCAGGATCTTACGACAACGCAAAAAGCGACAACGTCGCCTGCAGCAAGCAGTAATACGACGCCAAAGCCAAAGAGCGGTAAGAAAGCAGTAAGTTCCAAAGGACTTAAGATAATTCTGCTCAACGGCAGTAAGATTGCCGGACTGGCCGGTAAGACACAGCAGAAATTACAGAAGAAGGGGTATACTGTACCTCAAGTAGGGGATTATACTAAAGAGACCTTGACACAGACAAAGATTATTGTTAAAGAAGATGGTCAAGGAGAGGATTTGAAGAAATATTTCAAAAATCCACAGGTAACCGTTGGTATGGTGGATCAAGGATATGATATCGAGATTATTCTGGGTACCGCTGATGCAAATCAGTAGCAAGGATGGTATAACGAAACGATGCACGCTTCAGTAAAAGTGCTGGATATTGACATTGATATGATGACGAATGATGTCTTTGTCCAGAAAATGAATGAATATCTTTCGGACGATAAGTTAGATGTGATATTATTTGCGTCGACGGAGCTGTTAGATAAGGCAATGGGGGAGGAGTCGTATCGTGAAGTGATCGAGCAGGCGGATTTGATCCTGCCCGGTGAGGAGGCACTGCTTAGTGCACATCATGTTGAAGTGCTGGAAGCTGGTGGAATGGTAGTCAGCTGTAAAAGCTTTGGCATTATGTTAGAAAATCTTCAGAAAAAAGATCAAAGCGTATATATAATAGGAAAGAGCAGCACGGAAGTAGAACAATTGGAAACTTGGTGCAAACGTATGCAGCCGGGGCTTCGATTATCAGGAAGTGTTGTGTATGATCCGGATATGGAGGCCGCAGCGCTGATCAATGAGATCAACAATCATACGCCGGATATTTTGTTGGTAGATTTAGAGACCGGGCCGCAGGAAATTTGGATCATGGAGCATTTGCCATTGCTGCATGCGCGTCTGTGCGTAGCGATCGGCGGTGTGGTGAGCTTGATCTTGGCTGAGGAAAAAGAAGCGCCGGAGTGGGTCAAGAAACTTCATTTGGAACCGCTGTATGAGAAACTGGTTCGCCAGCAATCGGTCAAAAAAGATGTTCAAGCACGTATATTTCGAAAGAAAGTTGTGCAATATAATAATAAATCAGATGAAAAAGATATTTGAAGTAAGAGAGGATAACCAATGATAGGTTATCCTCTTTTTGATTGAATTGGATTGGATGATCGAGGGGATGAGACGCAAGTATGTTTGGAAAACGATTTTGGTGGAGGGAATTACCGGCATTTGTCATTGGAACAGGTATGATGGCATTGGCGGTCAATATGGTATACAGTCCAATGGGGATGGTGCCGGGGGGCTTTTCAGGGCTTGCTATCCTGCTGTCGCATATGCTGTATGAATATGCCGGAATTCCGATGGCTGTTTGGAGCATAAATCTGTTGTTAAATGTTCCGGTTTTTGTATGGGGAATTTTTGAAAAAGGGCATCGATTTATCATGAAATCATTCATTGCCAACCTCATATTTTCGGCAATGTTGTATGCGATACCGGAGCAGCCGGTGGCAGAGGGAGATTTTGTGATGGCTGCTATTGTTGGTGGTGTACTGACCGGCGCCGGTATTGGTCTGGTATTTGCAACAGGATATTCTACCGGTGGAACAGATCTGCTGGGGAGCCTGATCTGCACGTATTATCCGCATATCTCTGTGGCAAACGCGTTGTTTGTCATTGATTCAGTGATCATTGTTGCCGGAGCATTTTATTTTGGCGTCGATAAGGCGATTTATGCAACAGCAGCCGTTTTTGTTTCTTCGAAGGTAATGGACGCGATCCTGTCCGGCATGACGCAAAGCAAACAGATCTTAGTTATTTCAAAGAAATGGCAGGATATAGCGGAGGAGATCATGACATCGTTAAATCGCGGAGTGACACAGATCAAAGCAAAGGGAGTGTATAGCGGACAGGAGCGCCCTGTGTTGCTGTGTGTCATAGGCAAAAGACAGACGGGACAGCTTCTGCAGGCGGTGCGAAAACATGACACGTCAGCATTTGTCATAATCACGGAAGCGAGAGAAGTTTTGGGTGAAGGATTTGATTCGACAGCTCTCGGCATGTCAGCAGATGGCAAAAAACTGTTCAAATTGCACAGAAAAACAACAAAAAAGCCGTAGATTTTTTAGCAAAAGCAATGAAAAAATCTCATTCTATACACTTTGCACAAAAAGCGAAAACTTTCTTTGGCAATTCGTGCCATGGTCAAAAAATTCTGTTTGGTGTATTATATTTTACAGGTTATGTGAGAGGAGTTATTCCCTTACAAGATAAATTAATTGACAAACAGGAGGACATATTAATGGCAAGTTTATCTTTGAAAAACATCTGCAAAACATATCCAAACGGATTCGTTGCAGTAAAGAATTTTAATCTGGACATCGCAGATAAGGAGTTCATCATCTTCGTAGGGCCTTCAGGTTGTGGTAAATCTACTACACTTCGTATGATCGCTGGTTTGGAAGAGATCACAGAGGGTGAGCTTTGGATCGGCAACAACTTAGTAAATGATGTAGAGCCTAAGGATCGTGATATCGCAATGGTATTCCAGAACTACGCTCTGTATCCACATATGTCAGTATATGACAACATGGCATTCGGTCTGAAGTTAAGAAAGACTCCTAAGGAGAAGATCGATAAGTTAGTACATGATGCAGCAAGAATCCTTGACATCGAGCATTTGTTAGACCGTAAGCCAAAGGCTTTATCCGGTGGTCAGAGACAGCGTGTTGCCATGGGTCGTGCAATCGTTCGTAACCCTAAGGTATTCTTGATGGATGAGCCACTCTCCAACTTGGATGCAAAACTTCGTGTACAGATGCGTATCGAGATTTCTAAGATCCATCAGAGATTGGAAGCTACGATCATCTACGTAACACATGACCAGACAGAGGCTCTTACATTGGGTACTCGTATCGTTGTTATGAAAGATGGTGTAATGCAGCAGGTTGCTACTCCAATCGATCTTTATACAAAACCATGTAACTTGTTCGTAGCTGGTTTCATTGGTTCACCACAGATGAACTTCATCGACGCTGTAGCAATTCAGGAAGGCGAAGATGTTAAGCTTGCATTTGGTTCTTATGCAATTAAGCTTCCTGAGCAGAAAGCTGCCAGACTTGTTGAAGGTGGATACATTGGTAAAGAAGTCGTACTTGGTATTCGTCCAGAGGATATCAAAGATGAGGAGATCTTTGTTAACGGTGGAGCTGACAATGTACTTGATGCAACTGTTAAGGTATACGAGATGCTTGGTGCAGAAGTATTCTTATACTTCACTGTCGAGGGATTCGATATCACAGTTCGTGTAAATCCTCGTACAACAGCTCGTCCTGGCGATACGATCAAGATTGCATTGGATCCTGCTAAGATTCATGTATTCGACAAAGAGACAGAGAGAACCATTACAAACTAGTCCTTTATGTTAGAAGATTTGTTAAAATTCTCATAATAAACTATCTAAGACAGGCATTGTATCTACAATGCCTGTTTTATTTACTTTTTACAAATTTCATGCTATAATTTGATATATGTTATTGGGGATATTAGAAAGGGAAACTTTCTAAAGAACGGGTAAGTTGTTGCGGACAGATAGCACTTACTCGAGAAGCAGCGGAGGTAAATATGATTGCAAATCAGGTGTTGCAGACAAATATCGAAGGAATGAAGAATATTACGCGCGTAGATATTTGTGTAATGGATACGGAGGGGAAAGCGCTTGCCACTACGATAGATAATGTAGAGGAATATGAAGAGGCTGTAATGGCGTTCGTTAATTCGCCTGCAGATAGTCAGGTACTTCAGGGATATCAATTTTTCAAGGTCTTTGATGATCACCAATTAGAATATGTAGTGTTAGCCAAGGGCGACAGCGACGATGTATATATGGTTGGTAAATTGGCAGCTTTTGAAATTCAAAATTTGCTGGTTGCCTACAAAGAGCGCTACGATAAAGATAATTTTATCAAGAACTTATTGTTGGATAATCTGTTGTTGGTTGATATTTACAATCGTGCGAAGAAGTTACATATCGAAGCATCTGTGCGCCGCGTTGTATTTTTGATCGAGACAAAGAATGAGAAGGACACCAACGCATTGGAGACGGTCAAAGGGTTATTTTCCAGCAAATCCAAGGACTTCATCACGCAGGTTGATGAAAAGAACATCATTGTTGTGAAGGAAGTGAAACCGAACGAAGATTATGATGATATGGAGAAAACTGCAAAAGTCATCTTAGATATGTTGAACACGGAGGCCATGACAATGGTGCACGTATCCTATGGTACGATGGTAAATGAGATCAAGGATGTGTCGCGTTCTTATAAAGAAGCTAAAATGGCGTTAGATGTTGGAAAGATTTTTTACAGCGATCGCAATGTTATTGCGTATAGCAGCTTAGGTATTGGCCGTTTGATCTATCAGCTTCCAATGCCGCTTTGCAAAATGTTTATCAAAGAAATATTTGGTGACAAATCGCCAGACGATTTTGACGAGGAGACCATTGCTACGATCAATAAATTCTTTGAGAACAGCTTGAATGTATCAGAGACTTCCAGACAGTTGTATATTCATCGTAATACGTTAGTGTATCGTTTGGATAAGCTGCAGAAGAGCACCGGACTTGATCTGCGTGTATTTGATGATGCGATTACTTTCAAGATTGCGCTGATGGTCGTGAAATATATGAAGTATATGGAAAATTTTGAATATTAATGTATCAAAGGTCTTACAGGAAGCACTCATGGCAAGGTTGGGGTATCACGATAAATATCACCTTGTTCTAAAATAAAAAGGGTCAATCATCAAGGTGTACCTACATCCAATTGTTAGACTTCTAGGTCTAACTTTTGGGGGAGGGTATAATGCTTGGATTTGATTGACTCTTTTTTTTACATTTCTTAAAAATCACAAAAAAAGTCACCAAAGTTTTGAACAGAAATTTATGAATGATGCACAAAAGGATAAGTAAAGAAATGGCAGTAAATCATTTTTGTTATGTTTTTTTCGGTATATTTTAAGTGCGTATGAAAAATTCTTGTCGTAAATTTTGGAAAAAAATTGTGCATGCCATGTGATATATTTTTACGATATAGAAAAATTATTGCATCCTTACATGAAAACAACGCTGGAAAAAGGAGGTAAAGAGATGAGCAAGAAAGAATGTAGAAAACTGGTATGTGTACTTGCATTATCCTTGCTAATGGCGATGCCAGGCAACGGAATTGCACAAATGGCATCAGCCAGCAACAGTATTACAACTCTGTCGGTAGAAAAAAATGAACAGGATGTTGCGGTTCTCCAAAAAATTATTGCAACGCAGAGCGGCAAGAATACAACGATCAGTGAGAATCTGAATGATAGTAAGCAGTATACATGGGAAAATGGAAGACTGGTGGGAATTAACTGGAGCGATGAGGACAACATATATACTGGTGGCAGAGGGATGACTGGTGCTATATCATTTGCAGGATTATCGGCATTAAAGCAGTTAAATTGTTCCGGTAATAGTATAACGGCGTTGGATGTAAGTAGTAATACAGCATTGGAAACTTTGGAATGTTTTAATACCAGTATCACCGCTTTGGATCTCAGCAATAATGTATTGCTTAAGGATCTGCAGTGTGGTTATGCCAATCTTAAAGAATTGCATGTGGAAAATAATCCGGCACTGGAAAATCTGAGCTGCGAAGGCACATACATTTATAAATTGGATGTGAGCAAAAATAAGGCATTGAAAACTTTGCGTTGCAATAACACAGGACTTACCAGTTTGGATCTCAGTCAGAATGCAGCGTTGGAAAGTCTGATTTGCTATTATACAAAGATTCAAAGTTTGGATGTCAGCTACAATACTGCTTTGGAAATCTTGTCATGTTTGGATAACTCGCTTACCAGTTTGGATGTGAGCAGTAATTTGAAATTAAAGGAATTGTATTGTTCTAAAACTGATATCAGTAATTTGGATGTCAGTAAGAATACACTGCTCGAAGTTTTGTATTGTGATGACACGAAAATTAGCAGCCTGGATCTTAGCAAGAACAAAAAGATGCGGACATTGCGTTGTGATGACAGTGTGCAGGTAACAGGTTTTCGACCGCAGCCGACACAGACACCGGATGTTGCACCAAGTGCGGCACCGGATAACAAGCCAAGTCAACGTCCTGCAGGAATAAAACCTTTGGATACAGCTATTTATCTGTATCCGACTGCTACGCCGAAAGCAACTGCCAAACCAATAGCAGCAGGAACCAAGTTAAAGAACAAAAATGCTTCTTATCAGGTTGTTTCTGCGAATCCAAAACAGCCGACGGTAACCTATGTGCAAAATCTTAAGAAAACAGCCGCGAGCGTGACGGTGCCAGTACAGGTGAAGATTGGCAACGTGACCTATAAAGTCGTTGCTATTGGGTTCAAAGCATTTGCAAACAATAAAAAGTTGAAAACAGTGACAATCGGAAAGAATATCACAACCATCGGTAAAAGTGCTTTTGCCGGATGCAAGAAGTTGAAGAAGATCACGATTAAGTCAACGAAGTTAAAGAGCGGTGCGATTGGCAAAAATGCGTTCAAGGGAACGGCAAAGAACTTGGTTGTTAAGGTGCCTAGGAAGCAATATAGGGCATATAAAAAGTTCCTGAAGAAAAAGGGGAATAAGAAGGTAAAAATTAAGAAATAAAGGGCTAGTAAGGACACTACCCATAAAATGAAGGAGGAAATACATATGAAAACAAGAAGAAAATATTTAGTGGGGCTGCTTGCAGCAACGCTGGTGTTGACGGGAATTCCTGTACAGCACACGCAAGCGGCAAAAGCAGCGAAATTGAGTAGCAAAAAAGTCACACTCAAAGTAGGAAAGAGTAAGACGATCACTCTCAAAAATAACAAAAAGAAAACGACATGGAAAGTCATTTCCGGTAAGAAATGTATCAAGCTGAAAAACAAGAAGAAAAACAGTGTCAAGATCGTGGCAGTGAAATCAGGTAAGGCAAAGGTACAGGTGAAAGCAGGAAAGAAAAAGTATACCTGCACGGTAACCGTGAAAAGTGCCAAGAAAACCAACACAACGAAGAAACCAACTGTGACGAAGCCAACAAGTTCGGCTAAAAATAAAAATGATGTGTCAGTCATAAAAAGAATTATTCGGGAGCAGAGAAAAAAGGGTGCTACAGTGAGTGAAGATTTGGATGATACAGAGCAGTATACCTGGAGTGAAGGCAGACTTATAAGTATAGATTGGGTAAATAAAAATCTGCAAGATAAGTTGAACTGCGAGGGGCTGACGTCGTTGACCTATTTGACATGCGATTTTAATCCGTTGAGTGAATTGGATGTAAGCAAGAACAAGGAGTTGAACTTTTTGGGATGTAGATGTACTCAGGTTAGTATTCTGAATGTAAATCAAAATACTAAATTGACATCTTTAAGTTGTTCCGGTGGCGAATTGAGCAAATTGGAAGTGAGCGGAGCAAAGGCATTGGTGACTTTGGATTGTCAGGAAAATCAACTCAGTAATCTAGACGTAAGCCATAATGTAGCATTGAAACAATTAGAGTGTAATATTAATCAAATAATTAACTTGGATGTGAGTAAGAATACGAAACTGATCAACTTGGCGTGCAATAATAACAAACTGGTTAGTTTGACATTAGGCAAGAATACGGCATTAGAGGTATTGAATTGTTTTGAAAATCAGTTGAGTAGTTTGGATTTAAGTGGTGTTACGGCATTGAAGGAATTAGGTTGTTCTAATAACAAGCTACGTAGTTTGAATGTAAGTAAGAACAAGGTGTTAAAGGCTTTATCATGCGATGACAATGTCACCATTATTGGCAAAGCGAACACAAAATTACAGTAATGTCTGACACGACCAATTAATTGTTATATATCTGATTACAGATAGATATCCATTATCCTTATGGCTTTGAGTCATAGAAGAGATAATCATTAACGAGTGGGAAGCTTAGTCTTCCCGCTTTTTTCATTAGAGTTGTTCCACGTATACGAAAATGAGAGGACACGAGAGCTTTTTTAGAAAAAATGCAATGCCTGCAGCACAAAGCTCGCAGACACAAAAGGAGATAAAAAATTTATCTGAAAAGAAGTATGAGAAAACATATCGCATTCGTTATGGCAGCGGTTATGACAGTATCTTTATGCGCAGTGATTCCGTCGAGGGAAAGTAGGGCAGAGAAAGTAACGAATATCACCTATATCTTAGGGAGAATGATCCATCTTTTTTGTAGCGCAATACGACAAAATGTTGTATACTGATATTGCTTTTATAAAGTAACTCAAACTTCCCATACTGGAAGTTATTGACAAAACCATCTATTGCTTATTATGTCAGTAAAAAATATGATATTTTGCAGCCGGCAAACTAACTTGTTCTGCCGGCTGCGAACTAAGATAATTGCCGCAGAACGCAACGTTTTTAGGTGATTTCTTATTTTGTTAAGTCTCTGATGCATACATGCCTGAAGGAGTGTCTGAGTTGTCCCGGTTTAGCAAGGTATCATCCATTTTTGGACGGGACGCTTTCGCTACGATGCGCTACGTCACGTTACTTAATGTCTCTGAAATACGAGACATAAGTAACGACGAGCGCAAAGTCCCTTTCAAAAATGATGAATACCTTGCTTCCGGGACCTCGAGTTCTCCGTAAGGCATGTAAATCATCCATCAGAGACAACAAAATTTAGAAATCACTGTAAAAACAAAATGCGGCAAGGCAATTACTATAGTTCTCGGATGGCAGAAACCACCCTTTTGTGGCTGCAAAATGCAATATAGTCATTGACATAATAAGCAATATATGGTTCGGGTAATAACTTCCGGTATGGGAAGTTTGAGAACTTAAACTTCTCATTATAAGTAATATGTAGTTTGATCATATTTTTCGGTATGGGAGGTTTGGGTTATATACTCACTGTTAGTGCAGAGAAAGGAATGTAAGATTAGTATGAAAGTTGCAGTGTTGGCAGTACAGGGTGCGTTTGAGGAACATGAAAAAGTGTTGCAGGAGCTTGGGGCGCAGACGATCCAATTACGTCAGGCAAAAGATTTAGAGGATTCGTTTGATGCATTGGTGCTTCCGGGCGGTGAGAGTACCGTTCAGGGTAAACTTTTACGGGAGTTAGATATGTATGAGCCGCTGCGCGCAAAGATCGCAGCAGGACTTCCGGTATTGGCAACCTGTGCCGGTCTGATCCTTTTGGCAGAACATATCGCTGGAGACGATACCGTTCATTTTGGAACATTACCGGTGACGGTGAAGAGAAATGCATATGGAAGACAGCTTGGAAGCTTTCATTATGCGGAAGGCGAGTTTGTCGGAATCGGAACCTTTCCGATGGAATTTATTCGTGCACCATATGTGGAGAGTGTTAGTGATGGAGTAGAGGTGCTCGCTGAGGTGGATGGCCGCATTGTCGGTGTTCGCTATGGCAAGCAGCTTGCAGTAGCCTTTCATCCGGAACTGGGTGGAGACCACCGCATTCATCAGTGGTTTTTAGAGGAGTTTATAAAGCAGTAATTTTTAATGTGATGATACCTGTTCTTAAGGAATAGGCGGAAATAGCCGATATTAATATTGCGTGGAAGATCACGCGGTATTGGTATCGGTTATTTTTTGATGGGGAGGATTTTTCCGATGATTACGAATAGTAAAGAAATTTTGTCGCAGGATGAGAAGACGGCATTGCGGGAACGCATTCAGGATATATGTAAAAAGGCAGTGTCGGAATTGATGGATCCAACATCTCAGATGAGCGATGAAGAGAGGGCACAATACGAGCAGAAGATTTTTCAAAAGCTAAAACAGGGGAAACGCTTGTCTTCGGCAGAGATGAATTATTTGCAGATTCATAATCCAACGATGTATCAAAAGGCATTGCGGGTTCAGAATGCTAAGGAACGTTTGCAGACACGTTTGGAACATTGTCGTTCCAAAGAGGAAGCAAACGATGTGATCGCAATGGAAATGAGTGCAGTCAGTGATAAAGATCCGGACAGAGAATATATGCTGGCAGGATTACAGGAGACGGCCAAAGAATATCGTCAGGACAGCCACTACAGCAGACTTCCGGATACGAGGGAACAAGCTAAAAAAACGAAGAATCGTGCTTATCATTTTGAAGAGGACGATTCAAAGAATACCGTGTATTCGCCAATTATTGAGGTGATGGAAAGTCTGCCCGTGTTTGATCAAATATCATAGCGATTTCTGCCGGACAGAGAAATACCCATCATAAGAAGACTCCGCTTTTTTAGACTCTCTGTTTCTCATTTTCCTAATGTTTGTGTGATCATATTCAAAATCCGCTCTTTGTCAGCCGGTTTCAAAATATATCCCGCCGGCTGTAGTTGCAGTATTTCCTTGATATGTTCTTTCTTGGCTATACTAGACAAGAACACCACGGGTATCGCAGCAAACTGTGGATTATCATCAATAAATAAAATGTGTTTTCGAACATCTGCTTTCTTCAGCTGTTCCTGTTCTGACGGAAACTCTACACCCAAACTGACGCAAAGAGTCCGAATTACTTCCTTATTACTGATTGGCCGAGTCAAACCACGTACTTATTTTGCATTTATATTCAATCCATATGTTTGAAACTTTTTACGATTTCGTTCATCTCCGCAATAAACAATACTCTTTTCACATCTATCATATGGAGATTCTATCCATTCGTAAACTACCCGAAAGGGTAGGTCTTCTTCCTTTTGTTATGACTTCCAATTTGTAGCATCGTGGATCTGCCTGTATATTGTGGATTGAAGGTTATTAAACTCGCAAATCCGCTCCTTCAGAGCTTATTCGCTTGTTACACAAGCTTATTTGCTCGTTAATGAGCCCAGAAAAACAAATGTCTGCTTCGCAGCCGCTTGTTTTTCTCTGAGGCTCATTATATCATAGTTCGTGTAGGAACATGAGAGATGACGATAAGTTTGAGTTATTAAGATTCTATAAAATTAACGTGAAATGCGTTGCATTTCAAAGAATAAATCCACTATAATGAGTAAGGTTCTTGTTATAGTGGATTTTTGTACATGAATAAGAAACTGCTGTTATGTAGTGTGATATCACCAAGAATTGCTTTAGCAATTCTTGTAAAGCAAAGCGCCTGCTTTGCCTTTTTGTGAAATAAATATAGGAAGGGTTGGTTATGAAATGAAGCGAGTAGTTGTAACAGGTATGGGTGCTGTGACGCCAATCGGAATTACAGTAGAGAAATTTTGGGAGTCTGTTTTGGAAGGAAAGGTTGGTATAGGACCGATCCAAAACTTTGATACGACACAGTATAAAGCAAAGTTATCGGCAGAAGTAATAGATTTTGATCCAAAAGAGTATATTGAACCAAAGGCTGCCAAACGAATGGATCGTTTTAGTCAGATGGCAGTGACAGCTTCCATTGAGGCGATGCAGGATAGTGGTCTTAACATAGAGGAAGAAGACTCCTACAGACTGGGCGTTTGTGTTGGATCCGGCGTGGGAAGTCTCATGGGAATTGAACGTGAATACGATAAGATGTTAGCCAAGGGACCGGGAAGGATACATCCGCTTACAGCCCCATTGGTCTTGGGAAATATGGCAGCAGCCAGTGTCGCTATGTATCATGGCTTTCAGGGAAAATGCATTGATGTAGTGACTGCCTGTGCAACCGGAACCAACTCGATCGGAGAGGCATTTCGCTCTATACAGCATGGAGAGGCAGACGTGATCCTAGCGGGAGGCGTTGATAGTTCGGTAAGTCGTTTTGGTGTTGCAGCATTTCAGGCACTCACTGCATTGACCGATTCCGAAGATCCGACAGCTGCATCCATTCCGTTTGACAAGCGTCGTAATGGATTTGTTACCGGAGAAGGTGCCGGTATTTTTGTATTAGAAGAATTAGAGCATGCCAAAGCAAGAGGCGCACATATTTATGCAGAGATTGGTGGATACGGGGCAACTTGCGATGCGCATCATGTTACGACTCCGCTGGAGGATGGCTCTGCAGCCGCACGTGCAATGACGCTGGCGATGCAGGATGCCGGTGTGGCTCCGGAAGAAGTGGATTATATTAATGCACATGGAACAAGCACAAAATACAATGACTTATTCGAGACGAGAGCAATTAAGCTCGCTTTTGGAGATAGTGCATATAAAGTACACATCAATTCCACGAAATCCATGATCGGCCATATGTTTGCAGGCGGTGGTGCCGTAGAATTGATCACCTGTGTCAAATCGATCAATGAAGGATATATTCATCCGACGGTCGGACTGCTCGAGGATGACCCGGAGTGCGATCTGGATTATACAAAGGGTGAAGGCATTCATACGCCGGTGCATATTGCAATCAGCAATTCATTAGGTTTTGGTGGGCATAATGCAACAGTACTGGTGAAAGAATATCAGGATTAAAGCAGGGAGGCTTTGCGATGGAACAGCGAATTATACAATATGTCTCTTATCTAAAAGGTATTTACCTCAAAGAATACGATGATGAAGAACGGAAAAAAATATGTGAGCAGGTGCTTGTGCAGATTGGATTTTTTCAGCATGAACGTCTGATCCATTTGATCGTCACGGTCACTTTTGCGCTATTGGCGGTAGTGACCTTTGGCATATGCGCAGTGGCTCCTTCTGTGCCATTTTTTGGACTGGAGTGTCTCCTGCTTGTGCTGCTGATCCCTTATATCAGACATTATTATATTTTGGAAAATTCTGTACAGACGATGTATCGTTGTTATGATAAATTAAGCAAAGAAGCGTTTCATGAAGTTCCGAAAAAGGGAGAGAACAAATGAGAATACCGAAATTTTTGGAAGCGTCCGGGACGATTGGTTTTGTTGCACCGGCCTTTGGCTGTAATATGGAACCTTACCGGAGTGGGTTTGATGCTGCGCAGAAAACGTTTGCGGCATTGGGACATACCATGATACTAGGCCCGAACTGCTACGAAGGCAGTGGAATTGGGATTAGCAATACACCGCCAAAATGTGGAGAGGAGATCAATACATTTTTTGCAAAGCAGGAAGTAGATGTGCTGCTTTCCTGTGGTGGTGGCGAATTAATGTGTGAAGTGTTGGATTATATTGACTTTGAACGGATCGCTGCATTGCCGCCTAAGTGGTACATGGGATATTCGGACAATACGAATCTTACATTTTTGCTTCCAACGCTTTGTGATACTGCCGCGATTTACGGACCTTGTGCACCGGCGTTTGGTATGAGAACATGGCATCCGGCAATACAGGATGCGTATGATCTGTTACGTGGCAACAAGCAGGAAATACATAGTTATCCATTGTGGGAAAAGGAATCCTTAAAGACGGAGGATAATCCGCTGGAGCCGTATCATGTTACGGAACCGGTCGTATTGCACTGTGAACCTGCAGAGCAGCCGATCCGTATGGAAGGGCGTTTGATCGGTGGATGTTTAGACTGCTTAGGAAATTTAGTCGGTACCAAGTACGATAAGGTAAAAGAATTTGCGGACAGATATCAAGAGGACGGATTGCTCTGGTTTATGGAAGCGTGTGATCTGAATGTTATGAGCATACGTCGAACATTGTGGCAATTATCGCATGCCGGCTGGTTCCGGCACGTAAAAGGATTTTTGATCGGGAGACCGTTATCCTTTGGGGAAGAGGCTTTTGGTATGGATCAGTATGAAGCTGTAGTTTCTATGCTTCGTCAATATGAAGTGCCGATCGTTATGGATGTCGATATCGGACATTTACCGCCGATGCTGCCGATCATTAGTGGTGGCAAAGCGAGCGTGACGGTTGCAGATGGTGCGTTGGATATTCAGTATAAATTTTAATCTTACAGTAACAGAAAGGCGGAGATATGCCTAAATTTAGTGTGAAAAGACCATTTTTGATCTTGGTCGGTGTTATTATTGTATTGGTACTTGGAGGTGTCAGCTATTCTAAAATGACAACGGACCTTCTGCCAAACATGAATATGCCATATATGATGGTGATTACGACCTATGTGGGGGCTGCCCCGGAAAAGGTAGAAAAGGACATTACAGAACCGATGGAAAGTGCAGTTGGTACTGTGAATGGTGTAAAAAAAGTAACCAGTAATTCTGCAGAAAATTCCAGTATGGTCATGCTGCAGTTTCAGGATGATACGAATATGGATGCTGCCATGGTAAAAGTGTCTTCGGCGGTCAATCAGTTGGAACTACCGGATACAGCGGGACAGCCGATGATCATGGAAATCTCGATGGACATGATGTCAACGGTTATGGCAAGTGTCGATTATGAGGGCAAAGACCGTGTGGAACTTGCCAAGTTTGTGGATGATAATATTTTGCCGGCGCTGGAGCGCGGTGATGGTGTGGCAAGTGTTTCGACAAATGGTATGGTTGAGGAATCAATTGAGGTTGTATTAAACCAGGATAAGATTGATGACGTCAATGCCCGTGTGTTGGAAAAGACAGACAAGGCACTCGCAGATGCCAAAAAGAAAATTGATGATGGCAGCAAAAAGCTTCAAGAGGGGAAAAAACAGTTAGAGTCTCAGCAGAAGAAACTGTCGCAGCAACAGGGAAAACAATCTGCACAGCTTGCAAAGTTCAGCAAGATGATGAATCAGGCAATTGCGACAAAAGTTGCGTACGAATCCCAGCTTGCAAGCTTAAAGGCGAGTCAGTCAGCGTTAAATGGTGAGAAGAAAGCCTATACGACAAATAAAGTAGTATCCTCGTATGAGCAGATGAACAAAGGATTTGCGACAATTCAGAATAGTTTTGCCAAGGGTGGAACTGCTTATCAGGCGATGTATACGACGATTTACAAGCAGATCTTAAATACAATGGTACAGGAAACGCTGAAACAGACCGGTCTTAATGTGACAGTGACGGACAGCAATGTAGACACGTATTTAAAACAGCTTGGTAATGCTGCAGATACTCTAAAAGAAGCAGCCAAAACACAGGCAGAAAGTGCGACGGCAACACAGGCAGCGAAGCAGAAAGCCGCATTGCCAACCAGTGTCAAGGATGCGATCGACAATCCGTCCAAATTGACGGCTTACAAAAACATGCTCAAAACACAGGGACAGAGTAAGATTGCCAAGTCGATGACAAAGAAGAGTCTGAAATCCCTGTACGATATTGTAGAAACTCGTATCCCGCAGATCGATACAGAGCTTGCGAACTTAAAGACTGAGATCGCAGCCGCACAAGCGGTCGTAAAGCAAGTGACAAAGTCTATCAGTAAGGCGGAGAGTCAATACGAGAAAGTTGAAACCGGTAAGATCACAGCGGCCGCGGCGTTTGGTTCTGCCAATGCACAGATGGCATCCGCAAAGTCGACTTTGGAAAATAGTGAAAAGGAGTTAGATAATGCGAAGAAATCCTTCCATAACTCCAAGAAAGAGGCGCTCAAAAAAGCGAATCTTGATCAGATGTTGACGAAGGAGACACTGGCAGGTATTTTGACGGCGGAAAACTTTTCGATGCCGGCAGGATACATTAATGAAGATAAGACACAGTATTTGCTCAAAGTAGGAGATCAGTATAAGAGCATTGACGCCCTCAAAAAGACGCTGCTCTGCCATATGAAAGATATCGGAAATGTTCGCCTGCAGGATGTGGCGGATATAACAGTAGTAAACAATAGTGCAGATTCTTATGCAAAATTAAATGGTAACGATGCGATCATTATTGGTGTTTCCAAAGCGAGTACAGCAGGAACGTCTACGGTGTCCAAAAACTGTGCCAAGAGCATGAAAGAACTGGAACAAAAATATGATGGTCTGCACTTCACAAAGTTAATGGATCAAGGTGATTATATCAAAATGATCGTTGACTCCGTTATTTCTAACTTGTTGTGGGGAGCATTATTAGCAATCGTAGTATTATTCCTGTTTTTACAGGATATCCGTCCTACGGTAGTCGTTGCTTTCAGTATTCCGCTTAGCGTACTGTTTGCCATTGTGCTTATGTACTTTACAAACATAACGCTGAATATGATCTCTTTGTCCGGTTTGGCATTGGGTATTGGTATGCTGGTTGATAACTCGATCGTCGTCATTGAAAATATCTATCGATTACGAGGAAAAGGAGTTTCAGCGGCACGTGCAGCAGTGATGGGAGCCAATCAAGTGGCAGGGGCTATTTTTGCATCAACGCTTACGACAATCTGCGTATTCCTGCCGATCATCTTTACGGATGGTATTACTCGTCAGACCATGCAGGATATGTGTTTGACGATCGCTTACAGTTTGAGTGCAAGTTTGATCGTTGCGTTGACTGTTGTACCAACAATGGGTGCGACACTTTTGCGTAAGGAGCCAAATCGAAAGCATCGATTTTTCCATGCTGTTCAGGTGGCTTATGAAAAGATTTTGCGGTTCTGTTTGAAATGGAAAGCGGTTCCAATCTTGATTGCCGTATTTTTACTTGGTTTTTCTGTTTGGAAAGTGACACAGATGGGAATTGTATTTATGCCGGAAATGGGCAGTGAGCAGATGTCCTATTCCTATACGATGCCGGAAAAAACATCGACCGAGCAGGATTACGCATTGTCAGATGAGATTGCCGGGGAAGTGCGTAAGATCAAAGGTGTTAAGACGGTTGGAGCATTGATGGGAGATAATTCGTCCATGATGGGGATTTCGACGGGCGGCGGAACCAGCAAGTCTTTTAATGCAATGATCATTTTGGATGAAGAGTATGCTAATCAAAATAAAGAGATAGCAGCTAAGATCGAAAAGATCCTGAGCAAGAAGAAGTTGGATGATTATTCTGTATCCGAATCAAATATGGATATGTCGAGTATGATGGCATCTGGTGTGCAGGTCGATATTTACGGCAAGGACACAACGAAGCTAGAAAAGATCAGCGAAGATGTGATGAAAATGCTCGAGAAAGCTGACAAGTACGAGGATATTACCAATGGGCAGGAAGAGGGCAAAAAAGAACTTGTTGTCAGTGTGAATAAAGATAAGGCGATGCGCTATGGACTTACAGTAGCGCAGGTCTTCCAAGAGCTGTCCGGTAAATTATCCACGGATAAAGAAGCGACAACGATCACGGTGGATGATCAGGATTACAAGGTCAAACTTGTCGATGATCGTGATGAATTAAAGACGAACAACCTACTGTCCTATAAGTTTGAAACGACAGTAACGGACGATCAGGGCAAGCAGAAGAAAGAGACTCATAAGCTGAAAGAATTTGCGGATGTGAAAGAGGCGAAGAGCCTGACAACGTTAAAACGTGAAAACCTTTCAAACATGATCTCGGTAACGGCATCGGTTAAGGATGGCGAAAATGCAACATTGCTTAGCCGTGATCTGCAGAAGCAGATTGACAAATACGAAACGCCGGATGGCTACGATGTGAAGATCTCCGGTGAGAGCGAGACAAATAATGAGATGATGAAAAACATGCTCCTTATGATCTCGCTTGCTATCTTATTCATTTATCTGATCATGGTAGCGCAGTTCCAAGGACTTTTGTCGCCGTTTATCGTGTTGCTTACAATACCGCTTGCATTCACCGGTGGATTGCTTGGTCTTTTGATCGCAGGCGAGGAATTGTCTGTTATGTCAATGATGGGATTCTTGGTATTGGCCGGTGTCGTTGTAAACAATGGTATTGTGTTTGTAGATTATGTCAACCAGCTTCGTCTGGATGGCGTAGCCAAAAAAGACGCATTGGTGGAAACAGGGGTTACCCGTATGCGCCCGATCTTAATGACGGCGCTTACGACAGTTCTTGCTATGTCAACGATGGTATTTAGCACAGACACCAGTGCACAGATGTCTCGTGGTATGGCGATCGTAACGATCGGAGGATTGCTGTATGCAACGCTTATGACATTGTTTATTGTTCCGGTATTTTACGATATCTTCTATCGCAGAAAGATGAAAAAGATTGACCTTGGAGACGAGAGCAATTTGATGGATGAGGATAAATAAAGGAACAAAAAAACGCGTGTTGTCAGCAAAACTCGAATAAAAAAAACTATATCGGAAATACTTTCTTGTAAAGAGCTGGGTATCTGCAATTGTAAGGCAATACTGCATTGAGCGAAAACAGAGAAAGGTGTGATGTAGGTTTGAAGAAACAGCAGGGAATACAAAGTGTGAAATTTGAAGAGCCACCGATCATTTGCGCTGCTGCATCTGTAGTAGGGCAAAAGGAAGGGGATGGCCCATTTGGTGATGTATTTGACCAGATCGAGTCAGACCCTAAGGTTGGTGGAGATACATGGGAAGACGCAGAAGGCAGACTTCAGGAGCGTGCCGCAGAACTTGCTATTCAAAAAGCAGGCTGTGGTAAAGAGGCAATCCGTTACATTGTGGCGGGCGATCTCCTGGGACAGCTTATGGCGTCTTCTTTTGGTTTAGCAGGATTTGATAAACCGTTGTTTGGTGTGTATGGAGCCTGTTCAACGATGGGAGAATCCATCGGGATCGGTTCTATGCTTGTAGAAGGTGGATTCGCAGATTATGTACTTGCAATGACTTCCAGCCATTTTGCCAGTGCTGAAAAACAATTTCGTTTTCCGCTAGGCTATGCAAATCAGCGTCCTAAAGCCTCGACTTGGACGGTGACAGGAAGTGGAGCTGTTGTGATATGTAAAGGGGATCAGAAACAGGGAATGGCCAAAATTACCGGGATTACGACCGGAAAGATCGTTGATTATGGTGTGAAAGATACAATGAACATGGGTGCCTGTATGGCCCCTGCAGCCGCATCGGTGGTCGCAGCACATTTCAAAGATTTCGGAACAGATCCGTCAGAGTATGACCAGATCATTACAGGAGATCTGGGGATGGTTGGCAAAGATATTTTAATCGACATTTTGCGGTCAGAAGGGTATGATATTGCAGATCGTTATATTGATTGTGGTATTGAGATATATGGCAGGGATGCACAAGCACAGGCGGGTGGCAGCGGCTGTGGATGCAGTGCGGTCATGCTTGCCGGGTATGTGTTGAAACAGTTGGAGATCGGAGAATGGAAACGAGTGTTGTTTGTTCCAACGGGAGCATTGCTGTCAGTCGTCAGTTTTAACGAAGGTAATAGCATTCCGGGAATTGCACACGCCGTAAGATTGGAAACCCTTATTTCTAATTAACATGACTCAAACTTCCCATAACGGAAGTAATAGGTGGTTGTGGAAAATTTAAGGCATGAGAAGTTTGAGTAACATTACAATAAATTAATGGTAATTATTTGATAAAAAGGGTCAAAAATAACAAAAAATTAGAGGAAAAGATCCCGGTTGTAAAGTGGGAAAATGGGAAATGAAAAATAGACAAAAAAATCATTATTTTTGATGATCTTGAATGCAAAATTAGTGGAAAGAGGTGTATCACATTGGATTATATATTAGCGTTTATTGTTGGCGGTCTGATATGTGTTATTGTGCAAATATTAATGGATAATACAAAGCTATTACCGGGACGGATTATGGTACTGTTGGTATGCAGCGGCGCTGTACTTGGGGCGGTCGGTGTATACGAGCCATTTGCCAAATGGGCAGGAGCAGGGGCGACGGTTCCCTTGCTTGGATTTGGAAATGTCCTATATCAAGGAGTAAAAAAAGCGGTAGATGCAGAAGGATTTATTGGTTTATTTAAGGGAGGATTTAGTGCATGTGCAGTAGGAGTATCTGCAGCGTTAATTTTTGGATATTTGGGTTCTCTCATATTCAAACCGAAGATGAAAGATTAGTGAAATGTTAAGGCTTTAACGGGTGCTTTGGAAAAATGTTTCTTAATTCGTTATTTTTGTATTGCAAATTGAATAAAAAATGACAAAAATAAGAAAAAAAGTATACAGAACTAACAAAATTTTAAAAATCCCTTGCAACTGCGCTCTGTTGGGTATAAACTTGCCATTGTAAGCGTTAGTAAATGTATAAATTCTTTGATTGATTTATTTATGAAAGGGAGAAGAAAAATGGCTAAGACAATTAAGAAAGCAACACAGACCAAAGCACCAGCTAAAAACACATCTGTAGAGACTGCAATGAAGGCAGTAGCAGCTAAGAAACCTGAGGTGAAAGCTGCAGCACCGGCACCTGTTAAGAAGACAGAGGAAAAGCCTGCTGCTAAGGCAGAAGTTAAGCCGGTTGTGAAAGAGACAGTAAAGAAGGCAGAAGAGAAAGTGGCAGAGAAGAAGACAAGAAAGCCTAGAAAGAAAACTGTTAAGAAACCGGTAGAGAAAATACAGGAAGTATTTGTTGAGTTTAATGGTGAGCAGTTTAAGACAGCTTCCATTATTGAGAAGATCCATGAGGTATATAAGGCTGAGGGTCATCGTGTTGGAGCTATCAAATCTCTGCGTGTTTATATTGATCCGGTAGAGCGTAAAGCATACTATGTTATCAATGATAAAGCAGAAGGAAAATATGTTGAGTTTTAATTTGGTCATTCATTTATAGAAATTGAATAGTGTACGAAATGTTGTACATAGTAAACGACAGAGATAAGTGGTAAAGAACTTGTTTCTGTCGTTTTTTATTTTATATCGAATTCATACAAATCTAGGATGTATGGCTATTCGGATAGCCGCATTCGTCAGATTATTGCGATGAAAAGAGAGTTATCATAATTGGTCTCTTGTCAGTCGTTTCTTTTTGTGCTAAAATGTGGAAAATCAGCCGTGTGTGGATGCACGGCTTTTCTTAAAATAATGAGTTAGTAAAAACTAACCACAGAGTAAGGAGAAGGAATATGACGAACGAAGAATATAAGAAACTGTCAATCAAGGAGTTTACCAAAGCGGCCGGCATATATGAAGGCGACAAAGCCGGCATTTATGAGATGTGCAAAAAAGATTATCCAGATATTATGGCAGAGCTGGAGAGGGAACCATTTATGGATTTACTGGATGCCGGATGTGGTCCGGCGCCAATGATCTCACTGTTGTCAGAAAAATATCCGGAGCGGCATTATATGGGTCTGGATCTAACACCGGCAATGATCGAGCAAGCGCAAAAGAAGAATATTCCCAATGCTACATTTGTCGTGGGTGATTGCGAGAACTTTCCATTTGAAGATAATTCCTTTGATAGCATTATTTGCTCGAACAGTTTTCACCATTATCCAAATCCACAGGCGTTTTTTGACAGTGTGCAAAGATGTCTTCGTCCGGGTGGCAGATTGATTTTGCGTGATGCGTCAAGCAATAATAAATTGCTGCTTTGGTTTATGGATAACATCGAAGTTCCGTTAGCAAACCTGTGTGGACATGGTGATGTGAAAATTGCCAGACGGAGTGTGATAGAGGAGTGCTGTCAAAAAGCAGGATTAAAAGTAGAATCGTGTGAGATCCGGAAAGGGATGCGGATGCATTGTGTGGTGAGAAAAGTATGAGTTTGTACTTGCTGAAAATTGTACTTAAAGATATCTATAGGGAAAGTAGAGTGTTGTGAGATACGCACATAATTATTGGAAAAAGAGCAAAACGGAACGATGTATTCTTGACAGATGGTATAAAAAGTGTTATATTTGCATAACGTAATGTTAGCAGAAACATTTTGGTGAGCGTTTTATATAACGCATCTACCGGTTACAACAAGGGGTTGTACTGGTTTCGACGGGCTCACTGCAGATGGAGAAGCTGTCCGTGGTCGGACACCACGTAAAAAGTTCGATTTAAAATTAAACGCTGAAGATAATTTAGCATTAGCTGCCTAAGCGCAGCTCATCGGTCTTAGCGCCCCGCCGCTAAGGTAGCCGGTGTCATACCTGCGGGACACTCCGTTGTCAAAGCTTTGCGATGACGGAAAATCTATGAAGCTACTAAAGAGCATAGCCTGTTAGTGGGCGCTGCTTGGAGGGAATGTTAAAACACTGACTATGACAGTAGAAGTACATTGAATCTGGGTTCGGACCGGGGTTCGACTCCCCGCAGCTCCACTCAAGCTAAACAAGTCGAACTCTCCGTTCGATATTATCGTATATAGGAATATATTTTGTTTAGTATATCGCTGGAAGTAAAAATAACGGCATTGTATATTGCGAAAGCAATATACAATGCCGTTATTTTTATGAAATAGAAAATCTGCATATTTGATAGGATCGGTTAGGATAGTGCTTCTTAAAAATAGGTCTTGCAACTGACTATATGAATTGATAAAATAATGAGTGCTGTGTGTGGTATCAAAAGATGCCAGCAATGAAAATGAGGAATCGGTAATAAAGTACACAAGACGTGTTTAGAAAGGAAGGCATTTTATGGGCGGATTTTTTGGTGTGGTGTCCAAAGAAGATTGTTTGTTTGACCTGTTTTTTGGAACAGATTATCATTCACATTTAGGTACGAGACGAGGCGGCTTAGCAGTATACGGAGAGAATGGATTCGATCGTTCGATCCATAATATCGAGAATTCCCCATTTCGTACAAAGTTTGACAAAGATGTGCAGGAAATGAAAGGAAATATGGGAATTGGCTGTATTTCCGATTATGAGCCACAGCCGTTGATCGTGCGTTCTCATCACGGAACGTATGCAATTACAACGGTAAGTAAGATCAATAATATTGATGAGATCGTTCAGGATATTTTTGATAAGGGCCATGCACATTTCCTGGAGATGAGTGGCGGTGACATTAATGCAACAGAATTAGTAGCTGCGCTGATCAATCAAAAGGAGAATCTGATCGATGGTATTCGTTATGCGCTTGAGACGATCGACGGCTCTCTGACTTTGATGCTGCTGACGCCGAAAGGAATTTATGCGGCCAGAGATAAGTATGGACGTACACCAATCGTAATTGGACAAAAGGAAAATGCGTATTGTGTGACGTTTGAGGATTTTGCGTATCGTAATTTGGGCTATCATGATTATAAAGAACTTGGTCCTGGAGAGATTGACGTCATTACCACAGAGGGCGTCAAAACGTTAGTTGCTCCGGGCAAAGATATGAAGATCTGCACCTTCTTATGGGTATACTATGGTTATCCGTCCAGTTCCTATGAGGGAGTCAGCGTTGAGGAAATGCGCTATCGTTGTGGTGCATGCCTGGCAAAACGTGATAATGTCAAACCGGATATTGTAGCAGGTGTACCGGATTCCGGAATCGCACATGCGGTCGGTTACTCCAATGAGTCCGGCATTCCATTTTCCAGACCATTTATTAAATACACTCCTACATGGCCACGTTCATTTATGCCAACGATCCAGAGCCAGCGTAATTTGATCGCCAAGATGAAACTGATCGCTGTTCATGAATTGATCAAGGATAAAAAGCTGTTGCTGATCGATGATTCTATTGTGCGTGGAACACAGCTTCGTGAGACAACGGAATTTTTATATGAAAGTGGTGCGAAAGAAGTACACATCCGTCCGGCGTGTCCACCGTTAGTATATGGCTGCAAGTATTTGAACTTTTCGCGTTCCTCTTCCGAAATGGATCTGATCACACGACGTGTGATCGCAAAATTGGAGGGAACGGATGAGGTGCCAAATGAGGTATTGCAGCAATATACCGATCCAAACTCTGAGAAGTATGATCAGATGATCGAGGAAATTCGTAAAGAATTGAAATTTACTTCACTGCAGTATAATCGTCTGGATGATATGCTGGAATCTGTTGGTATTCCGGTAGAAAATCTCTGCACATACTGCTGGGACGGCAAAGAATAATCGACTGTCCAGACAACAAAAAATCGAAACATAATGAAAAGGCATTACAGTTTCCACGTAGGATCCTGTAATGCCCTTTTGAATGTCAGAAAAATGCCTAACTAAAGCTTCCCATACCGGAAGTTCTTGCCCAAACCACATATTGCTTATTATGTCAATGGTCTAATTATATTTTGCAGCCGCTATATAGTGAGTCCTGCCATCAAGAAACTATAGCAATTGCTTTGCCGCAATTAGTTTTCACAGTGATTTCTAGATTTTGTTGTCTCTGATGATTGATTTACATGCCTTTCGGAAACTCGAAGTCCCGGAAGCAAGGTATTCATCATTTTTGAAAGGGACTTTGCGCTCGTCGTTACTTATGTCTCGTATTTCAGAGACATTAAGTAACGTGACGTAGCGCATCGTAGCGAAAGCGTCCCGTCCAAAAATGGATGATACCTTGCTAAACCGGGACATCTCAGATGATCCTTCAGGCATGTATTCATCAGAGACTTAACAAAATAAGAAATCACGTAAAAGCAGCCGCCCTTGGAATTTTGATTTCAAGGGCGGCAGTTTTTGTGTTTTGCTGTTCCTTTGTGTCAGTGACGCTTATTCTTCGCTATTGCTATCCGTTTCCGGTGCTTTTTGAAACGGAAAATTCTGAAATTCCAGAAAATATTTTGGCTCTATATTTAATATATCAGCAATATCAAAGATGAGATCCAATGATATTTTACGATTGACATTTGGTGCTTCGATGGCACCGATATGTTGTCTGCTGACATTTAACTTCTCAGCCAATTCTTCCTGTGTCATTTTCTGATATTTACGACAATAAGCAATGCGAAAACCGATTTCACGATAGCGTTCCCAGTGATTTGGATCTTTCTTCATAATGTATCCCCTTTTCTATATGGTGATTTTAGCACTTGGAGACAAGTTGTGTGGCAATGCATATCCACACAATGTTAGAAGTGCACAATTTCATCGTATGTCCTATATTATTAGTTTAAACAAAAATAATGAATTTCACATAATTTGAAAAGTAATATAAGTTATTTTACAAATAACAAATTAAAAGTATCACGTATGAAATGTTTATCTTAAGGAAAAAATTTATGGGCAACTTGCCATTTACCAGGTGGAATGGTAATATTTATGATTGTTAGATAGCGTTCCACATAATGTTAGAACACACGACATTTTATATTTTAGATGGCAATGAGAGTTTATGTAAAAAATAATAAAGGGTATGGTTAGAATATGTTAATAGATTGTATGATGGCGGACATTGCGGAAGTCTTGTCGTATTTGCCGACAGCGATAATAGTCGGAGCAGTATATGCATTGGTGGCAGGAATTGTCTTACGTTTGATAGGAAAACGAGCAGCGAGTAGTGGCAATACGCCCGGTAAGGTGCCATTTGGTGAAAATAGTGTTTTTAAGCTGACTATGAGTACCTTGTTAGTGATCTATATTGTCGTGGTGTTAATGACAGTGTTTTTTTCAAGAGAACTTGGTTCCAGAGAGGGTATAGATATGCGCATACTGGGAACATGGGGACTTACGATGCAGGATCATGCGTGGGTGATTGAGAATGTTTTGCTCTTTATTCCGTTTGGTCTGCTGCTTCCTTTTTGGTTTCCGACCGGAAGAAAGGGAATTGTTATTATTGTCGGTTTGGTGTGCAGTATTGGAATTGAAGTGACACAGCTTGTTACTGGGTATGGATTTTGTCAGCTGGATGATGTTATAATGAACACAGCAGGAACTTTTGTGGGATATCTGCTATATGTCGGTATTGTAAATATATGTCGGAGGACAATGGCAAGAAGGCTATGCTGTTTATTGCTGGCGATCGTGTGGATGACGACGATCTTTCATTTTTCGGCACAGCCGGCAGACGAATCCGGGCAGATGAGTCTGCGGTTTGGAATGTCGATCTGTCGAATGGTTGTACCGCATTTTGAGGATAAAACGGTAGAGCAGCAAGAGACGATGGCAAGAAGGATTGAGTTTCCGGTACGTAAAGCGGCACATATGACGGAGTATGCGATTTTGGCGTTGTTATTGTTAGGTACGATCACGAAGGATCGGATCACGCGAAAACAGCTGTTGGCGGTGATATGTTTGGTAGCAGCTTATGCAGCAACGGATGAATATCATCAGTTATTCGTGCCGGGACGGAGTGGTCAGGTGCGGGATGTGGTCATTGATACGGTTGGAGGAACACTTGGCCTTGGTGCTTGGCTGGCGGTACACCGCCTTTTGACACCTTGATCCTTAATAGGAAATTGCCCGTAATGTTGCTTGAGTGTTAGGAGATGATTAACAATGGATTTTATGATTGGTACGGTCGATTCGAAACGGTTGCGCAAAGATTTGCTGCAGCATTTTCGAACAGCACCGAATTGGAGAACGCCGGAGGGACGGCGTAAGCTGGAAGCAATACAGTATGCTAATGAGCAGCAGCTTGTGGCACTTGCTAAGCAGGAAGGCTTTGAAATGAGACCCTATATTCGTTAGGGCAGAAGAGCATAGAGCAGATGTGCAATTTGCGAAAGCAGAAAGGCGGATTATAAATATGAAACAGTATGATTATTTAGTAGTAGGAGCAGGACTTTTTGGAGCAGTATTTGCCAGACAGGCGACGGATGCGGGCAAGAAAGTGCTTGTGATCGATAAAAGGGATCACATTGCGGGAAATGTTTATACAGAACAGGTGGAGGGAATCCATGTACATCGTTATGGAGCCCATATTTTTCACACGAATAATAAAACAGTGTGGGATTATATTACACGGTTTGCAGAGTTTAACCGTTTTACGAACAGCCCTGTCGCCAATTACAAGGGGGAATTATATAGCCTGCCTTTTAACATGTACACGTTCAATAAGATCTGGGGTGTTGTGACGCCGGAGGAGGCAGCAGCTAAGATTGAAGAGCAGCGGCAGGAAGCAGGCATTACAGAACCACACAATTTAGAGGAACAGGCGATCAGTCTGGTCGGTAAAGATATTTATGAAAAATTGATCAAAGGATATACGCAGAAGCAATGGGGACGTCCATGTACGGAATTGCCGGCATTTATTATCAAGCGTTTGCCGGTGAGATTAACGTTTGATAATAATTATTTTAATGCGTTATATCAGGGCATTCCAGTTGGTGGATATACGCAGATGGTTGCTAATTTGTTAGACGGGATAGAAGTGCAGCTTGGCGTGGATTATTTGGCAGACAAGGAAAAGCTTGCTGCAACTGCAGAGCGTGTCGTATACACAGGAGCGATCGACGCTTACTTTAATTACACGCTTGGTACATTGCAATATCGTTCTGTGCGTTTTGAGACAGAGACATTAGATATACCGAATTTCCAAGGCAATGCTGCAGTAAATTATACGGATGCCGAGACACCTTGGACAAGAATTATTGAGCACAAATGGTTTGAGTTTGGTAAAGATGCAGAGGGAAATGATCTGCCGAAAACGGTGATCTCCAGAGAGTATAGTTCTGAGTGGAAGCCGGGAGATGAACCATATTATCCGGTAAATGATGAGAAAAATGGTGCATTGTATGAGAAGTATAAGGAGTTAGCAGCCGGGGAGACCAATGTGATCTTTGGCGGAAGACTGGGCGAGTATAAGTATTATGATATGGATGCGGTTATCGCCTCAGCGCTCGCATTGAGTGAACGTGAGCTTGAATAAGAAAGTATAGCCCCGGTGGGTGAATGAGAAACGATATAAGAAACAGCCTTGTTGAGAATGAATGGGAAGGAGAGTAGATCTTATGGAGTGGATTTATCCGATTTTGGGTAAGCAAAAGTGTCTGCCTTTCTATTTGTCGGGCATTGGCATTGCAGAACCGGAGTATCATGTGATACGAGAAGAAGGTTTGGTATCCCATCAGCTTCATTATACGCAGAGTGGCCGTGGCAATCTTGTTGTTGGCGGCGCGACGTATCCGTTAGAGCCGGGAAGTATGTTTTATATGGCACCGGGGATCCCACATGAGTATTATCCGCTTGTTGAGGATGAGTGGACGACCTGTTGGCTGGTGTTTCGTGGGGAACATTTGCTGGAATTAATGAAAGGCATGGGTTTTGATGGTTTTGCCTATGATAAAAACGTTGTCAATGAAAAGATTACCGGAATTTTTCATCAGATGCTTAAGGCGGCAAAAGATCCACTGTATGGTGATGAGCGATGCTCTATGTTAGTGTATGAATATATTATGAATGTCCGACAGGCGTTTTTGGCAAATAAGAAGTATGGCGGTCAGAGTGCCAAGAGCATGTTGCAGCGTGCTCTAATGTTTATTCATAAAAATTATGCAAGAGATATTACATTAGAAGAACTGGCAGAAATGAGCGGCGTGACGAAACAGCATTTTTGTCGGGTTTTTAAGGAACAGATGCGGATGCGTCCGATGGAGTATCTGGCAAGACAACGAGTTTCGGCTGCAAGAAGTATGTTGTTAGCAACCGATAAAAGCATCGCACAGATCGGGGCGGAGGTTGGATATGAGAATCCGACGTATTTCGGCATGGTATTTAAGAAGTATGAAGGCATAACGCCGACCGATTGTAGAAAAAGACATGGTACAAGCTTGACATGGTAGAGGCTTGCAGAGCAAAACGCTGGTTTTGCTCTTTTTTGATTGATAGGAAAATGCATCAAAATGTTCATATCACTGGGATTTAACAATTATTTTAGATTGCCGGATCTTTGCGGTTTTACTTATAATACAACCAGCAACATAATTTTTGCGTAGGTAAAAAAGGAGGAGAATATGGTGAGAAAATTACTGAAACGTGCGGGAGTATGTTTACTCAGCCTTTCCATGGTCTTGACGGGGAATGTCGGGATCAGCGGGGCAAGTACATCTTCCCGGAAAGGGGCAGCAGTGGAAACAAAAACGGGAAGCATTGTGATTGATGGCAATGATATCAAGGCAGACAATGTGAATGGACTTACGTATAAGGGATTTGGTATGCTTAGTGCCAATTCTACAAGTGATCTGTTGATGGATTACAAATCACAGAATCCGGAGGCATATGCAAAATTAATGCAGTATTTATTCGGAGGCGAGTACCCGATTTTTACACATGTGAAATTGGAAATGGGTAATGATCGCAACAACTCGACCGGATCAGAGAGTGCTACCAAGAGAACAAAGGGCGAGAAAGCCAATGTGCTTCGTAATCCTGGCTGGCAGCTGGCAGCAGATGCTAAGAAGATCAATCCGAATTTGAAGGTCAGTATTCTGACTTGGCGTACACCCTCTTGGGTGAAAACAGATGAAGATAAGTATATCTGGTATAAACAGAGTATTTTGGATGCTTATGAGAAATATGGCTATATGGTAGACTATATTAATCCAAATACGAACGAAGAATGGGGTGGTGCAGGCGATGTTGCTTACACTAAGAAATTTGCCAAGTGGATCGCGGCGGAAAGCACTAAGACGATCGCGGATGAGAAAGCACTTGCTTTATTCAAAAAGATTAAGCTTGTTGTATCCGACGAGGCAAATGTTGTCAGCAGCGATGTTGCCAACAAGTTAAAGGATGACAAGGAGTTTATGAACGCAGTGGATGTTGTCGGATACCATTATAAGACAGCGGATGATGAAAATAATGCGATGAAGTGGCTGGCAGAGGAAGTGGACAAGGAAGTATGGAACAGCGAGGAGCAGGCAACGTTCTCAAATTCAGCGTTCCGTCCATCTACGACAGATAAAGCGCCAACGGTAGAGGGTACTGGTATCGGTGGCTCCGGCAGTGCATTGGAAATGGGCAATACCGTGATCAAGAGCTTTGTCGAGTCACGTCGTGGTCATGTGATCTATCAGCCTGTGATCGGTTCTTATTATGAAGGCGCACAGTACTCCTTTAAGGAGTTAGTAAGTGCCAGAGATCCTTGGTCAGGATGGATGCATTATGATGCCGGATTGTTGATTTTGGCACATATCAGCAAGTTTGCAGTGACCGGCTGGGAAAATGAAACAAATACTGCCGGCATTTGGCGTGGTGTTGCATCGGCCAGCAAGGCATCTGCTGTACAAGGAACAACCAGCAATGCAGTTGACGGCCGTGGCGGTGGAGAAAACTATATGACTCTGGCAGCACCGACGAAAGACAATTTCTCAACGGTGATCGTTAATGACAGTGAGTATCCAATGACATATACACTGCAGACGAAGAATATGAAGTTGAAAGCAGACCGGAAGTTAGAACTTTGGGAGACGAGAGCAGCAGACGAGGGTGCATTTAATGAAAATTATATGAAATGTATTCAGGAATTATCTGCGGACAGCAATGGTGTATATTCCTTTGCGGTAAAACCAAATTCTGCAGTTACGGTTACCTCTTTAGATGTTTCAGACAGCAAAGAGCATACAGAGGCAATGCCGGTAGAGGGTGAGCGTACCGTACTTGACACAGATGCAACCGGAGACGTTCAGAACACAGAGGACGGCTATCTGTATGCGGATGATTTTGAGTATACCGGCAAGACCGTTCCTGTTCTTGATGGCAAAGGCGGCTTTACCGGAGAGAAGGAAGATTACATTGTATCACGTGGTGGAGAAAAAGGTGCGATGGCACGCTATACCCATACGTTGAATGGTGCTTTTGAGGTCTATAAGAGTGGCACCAGCAATCATGTGCTTCGCCAGCAGTTGGATAAGAAGTCAACAGGTGTCGGAAGTGCTTGGAATAACGGAGATCCTGTCACGTTAGTGGGAGACTACCGCTGGACGAACTATACGGCAGCTATTGATGTATTATTTGAGCGTGCAGCAGATAAGCAGTATGCGCAGATTGGTATCAGACAGACCGGAAGAACACACAATCTTTCGAACAATGCAGGATATTCTTTGAAAGTCAATGATGATGGAAGCTGGATACTGTATCGTGCGAAAATGGGTTCTACCTCTTCTAAGGGTACAGAGCTTGCGTCCGGTTCGGTAGATGCAAGTCAGGTAACACCGGGAACTTGGTTCCAGCTCAAACTCCGTGGCGAGGGTAATGTGATCAAAGCATATATCAATGATACTTTAGTCGCAACATATGAGGACAGCAATCCGATCACTTCAGGACGTGTTGCGATCGGCTGCGGTAATTCCTACACAAGATTTGACAATCTGGCAGTAACGAAGATCAAAGGATATGCGCCATATTACAGAGAATATATTGACAATATGGAAACCTATGATCTGACCCCACAGAAAAATGCAAAATTGGTATATAACAACAAGTGGTCTCGTACTTGTGCAAATCAGGGAATGTTTGTATATCAGAGAAGTGTTTCCAATAGTACGGGCACAGGCGCATCTATTACGTATACCTTTAACGGAACCGGTTTGGAAGTGTTAGGATACAATAAATCCACAGGAGGAACCGTGAATGTGATGGTAGATGGACAGTCCTACAAGAAAGATGACGCATTGTGGAATGCAGATAATATGTGTACTGCATATCAGGTGAGTGGACTGGAAGATGGTGAACATACTGTAACAATCGAGGTTGCAAGCGGCAGTCTTGCCGTGGATGCAATTGCAGTGATCGGCTCCATTTACAATAGTGATGAGATTAATGTGACTCCAAAGAAAGGTACAGAAACCGGTCTGCCGGAAGAAGAACTTCCAAAAGATCTGACAGAGGATGTGGTACCGGATATCAGCACTCCGTCACCAAGTCCTGCAGCACCGACAACCGCCCCGACAACGAAGCCGCAGCCAACCAAAACACCGTCTGTCCGCAAAGGATATTCTTTTAAGGTAAAGGGAGCATCTTATGTTGTGACAAATGCATCCAAGAAGACGGTCAGCTACCGCAAGGCAGCCAATAAAAAGATCAAATCTGCAGCAATACCGGCGACGGTAAAAGTAAAAGCGAATGGCGTCGTATATTCCTTCCGCGTTACGAATATTTCTGCAAAGGCATTTGCCGGATGCACCAAATTAAAGAAAGTAATCATTGGCAAGAATGTTGTTTCCATCGGAAAGGAGGCATTTTCCAAGGCTAAGGCACTCAAAAAGATAACGATCAAGACAACCACATTGAAAAAAGTGGGCAAAAATGCGATCAAGGGCATTTACAAAAAAGCGAAGATATCCTGTGGCAAGAAAAAGCTGAAAGCATACAAGAAGCTGTTTAATGCCAAGACCGGATATAAGAAATCGATGAAACTGACCAAATAATTTATGCAGTAAATTGACCAAAGAAAACGGGAGCTGTGTCGTCCATGTTTGACGAACAGCCCTGTTTTTTGGTATAATCATTCAAATAGACAGATTTGACGAAATACACGAAAGAGGGAAAGGAGCAGATCCTATGTTAGAATCAGTATGGGAACGGCTGCGGGCGTTTGGCTGTAAGCAGACGGAGCATATTTTGTACTGGATCAGCATATGGTGTGTTCTTGGTGTGGGGCTTGTATATATTGCAGCATTTTATATTGCGCATGTAACCGGCAACGACCGGTTATTGCAATGCAAAATGAAGCTGTATTTTGGAATCCCCTGCCCGGGCTGTGGTGGAACAAGAGCAATATGGTCTCTGTTACATGGAAGAGTACTGCAGGCAGTATATTACAATGCATTTGCGGTATATGGTGCAGTATGGTATCTATTGTTTTTTATCAGTCAGACTGTGCAGCGTGTGGCGGCTCGTTTTGACAGGCAGATCAACGGAATGAAATTTCGGGATGCAGCGTTGTATATCGCCATCGTGGTGCTGATCGTGCAGTATTTGTTAAAGCTGTTTGTTCCGGGCTATCGAATATAGCTTAGAAATGCAATGTAGAGACATGGGTGCTTTTGCTAAGGGGACTTCTATTAGCAGGGCGTTATGTCATACAATGTAGAGGTAGTACATATACAAAGTTGAGGAGGATTACAATGGATAACAATCAAAATGAAAATCAGGGTTTCCAAAATGGCAATGCAGGAAATGACTCACAGGGGTGGACGAACACTAACAATGGCAGTTATCAGAATGGCGACTATCAGAATGGCGGCTATCAGAATGGCGGCTATCAGAATGGCGGTTATCAAAATAACAGCTACCAGAACAATGGATATAATGGCCAGCCACAGTATAATTATCAGGGAAATAATTCGCCGGGAAGAGGATATTCCATTGCGTGTCTGATATTAGGTATTTGTGGTATCGTATTTTGCTTTTGCTATGGCATTGTTGGAGTTATCTGCAGTATTGTTGCATTAGTGCTTCATGGTAAGGCAGTAGAGTTAGATGGATTTGAGAGCAGCTACGCTAAGGCTGGTAAGATCTGTGCGATCATCGGAATTGTGATCGGTGTTATTTATCTTATCCTGACCATCCTTGCTGTTGTATTCAGCATGTCAGTTGGCGGATTATCAACAATACTTCGCGCATAAGGAATCTTTAAGTAAAGAAATTTTGAATTATGTAAGAGAGTACCAAAGACAATTGTTGGACGGTACTCTCTTTTTGTTTTGATTGGAGAGTAAGATGTGAACAGTTTTTGAATTATGAAATCTGAATAAAAAAGATTGTTCGAATTTTAATGATTTTATACAATAAATGGGTGCATAATACTAGCAAAATCGGTATTTTGCGGAGATTCGTCAAATGTCAGATATTAGCAGATTTTTGTGTGTTTTGTATGTTTTTCACAAAAATTCACAAAAAATTCAAAAAAATACTTGTAAATTTGTTCATGTTGTTATATAATCATCTTACGAAAACGATTTAGTAAAACGATTTCGTAAACGTAACTTGAAAATGTTCATAAAGTTATGAACAGCATATTGATATTTCTACTGCAGGTCATTGCAGTAAAAATATAGAAGCAAACAATTTCTTATTAGAGGAGGTTTTTTTATGAGAAAGAAACTTTTAAGCGTGCTGTTATGTACAGCAATGGCAGCAACCATGTTGACTGGTTGCGGCGGCAGTGACACTAAGAAGGATTCATCAAAAGAAGCTAAAAAAGTTACAGTTTCTGACGGTGGAAAAGTTCTTAACATCCGTGTATGGAACGAGGAGTTCAAGAGCCGTATGACAGATCACTATCCGGGATATAAGAAGGTTAGTGATACAGAAGGTAAGATTGGCGACGTTACAGTTAAGTGGACGATCACACCATCTGATGATAATGCATATCAGAATGCATTGGATGAAGCTCTTAAGAAGCAGGATTCTGCAGCAGCTGATGACAAGATCGATCTTTTCCTTGTTGAGGCAGATTACGCATTGAAGTATGTAGATACAGACTACACACTGGATGTTGTAAATGATCTTGGCGTATCCAAAGATGCACTTGCTAACCAGTACAAGTACACACAGGATATCGTAACAGATTCTAAAGGAGCGTTAAAGGGTGCTTCCTGGCAGGCTTGCCCGGCAGGTATGATCTACAGACGCGACATTGCTAAGAAAGTATTCAAGACAGATGATCCTGAGAAGATTCAGGAGCTGTTCAAAGATTGGGATTCTTTCAAAGCAGCATCTAAGAAGTTAAAAGACGCTGGATACCTTACAACAGCATCTGTAAACGATACATATCGTGTATTCTCTAACAACGTAACATCTAAGTGGGTAGAGAATAAGAAGATCAACGTAGATGAGAACATCAAGGCATGGGTAGATATGTCTAAGGAAATGGTAGACAACGGCGAGACTACAACACATGAGTTGTGGGGATCTGACTGGAGCGAAGGCTTCATGAAGAGCGGTAACGTATTCGCTTACTTTGGACCAGCTTGGTTCATCGACTTCTCCATGGGTTACAAAGATGGTGTAGCACTTGATGGTTCTGTAGTTAAAGATGGTGGCTGGGCACTTACAACTGGTCCTCAGAGCTTCTACTGGGGCGGTACTTGGATCTGTGGTGCTAATGGCACAGACAACAAGAGCCTTGTAAAAGACATCATCGAGAAGATGACAACAGACGAGAGCGTATTGAAAGACATTGTTAGCAAAGACAATGACTACGCTAACAACAGCAAGTTGATGGATTCCTTAAAGGATGACAAGAGCTTCGGTGATAAGGCACTCGGTGGACAGAATCCAGTTCCGATCTTCTCCGCAGGTGTTGGCAACATCGACATGAGCAATATATCTTCATATGATCAGACATGTGCTGAGGAGTTCCAGGCAGCAATGAAGGATTACTTCGATGGCAATACAAAGGATTATGATACTGCATTGCAGACATTCATCGATAAAGTTAAGACAAAACATCCTGAGATCGAGGGATAATTGTTACAAACATTGTTAAGTAAACTGGTTTAGGAATGTGCCTGCTTACATTTGTAGGCAGGCACTTTTTTTGAAAATAAGGGGAGGGTAACACTTATGAGTAAACCCAAAAAAGGAAGAGTGGAAAAACATAATAAGTGGGGCTACATTTTTTTAATCCCGTTCATTCTTACATATGTTATTTTCCAGTTAATCCCACTTATCAGCACGATTTATAATAGTTTTTTTGAAAATTATAGCATGGGCTTAATACAGGTGGGACCAAATTATATTGGCTTAGAAAACTATGCTTCGCTTTTTGAAAGCGGCAAGCTATTGATTTATTTGAAAAACACAATGATAATGTGGGTGTTGGGATTTGTACCGCAGATCTTATTATCGCTTCTGCTTGGTGCATGGTTCTCAGACACACGATTAAAATTGAAAGCATCCGGTTTTTTCAAAACCGTTATTTATTTACCAAACTTGATCATGGCGTCAGCGTTTGCAATGTTGTTCTTCGCATTGTTCTCTGACAACGGTCCGGTAAATGCAATTTTATTACACGTCGGTCTAATCAAAGAGAAGTATTCTTTCCTTTCTCATGCAGGAAGTGCAAGAGGATTGGTTGGATTTATGAATTTTTTGATGTGGTTTGGTAATACCACGATTCTGTTAATGGCAGGTATGATGGGTATAGACCCGGCATTGTTTGAGGCTGCCGAAGTTGATGGTGCGACATCGACACAGGTATTTTTTCGAATCACAATGCCGTTGTTGCGTCCAATCTTAGTATACGTTTTGATCACATCTTTGATCGGTGGTTTACAGATGTTCGATGTACCACAGATCTTGACAAACGGTACCGGTGGACCAACAGATACAACGATGACATTGATCATGTATTTGAACAAACAGCTATACAGTAAGAACTACGGTATGGGTGGTGCGTTATCCGTTCTGCTCTTCATCGTAACGGGTATATTGAGTTTGATCGTGTTCAAAGCATTTGCACAGAAAAAGGAGGCATAATTCATGGATGAAAGAAAAAGTTCAGGAATAGGAATACATGCCAGAAGGGTTCTTGCATATATTGTTTTGATATTCATTTCGATATTGTGCCTGTTTTGGTTTTATGTATTGTTTGTTAACGCAACAAGATCACATGCACAGATTCAGTTAGGATTCTCTGCTTTGCCGAGTGGAGAGTTTATGAACAACTGGGTACATTTGATGCACAGTTCACAGCCGGTTTGGAATGGTTTGTTTAACAGTGTTATTGTCGCTGCTTTTAGTGCGATTTTGACAACATACTTTTCTTGTATGACGGCATATGCAATTCATGTATACAATTTCAAGTTGAAGAATGTTATGTTCACCTTCATCTTGATGATCATGATGATTCCTACACAGGTAACTGCACTTGGTTTTTACCGCTTAATGATGGATTGGAATCTGATGGATTCCTTTATCCCATTGATCATACCAGCCATAGCAGCACCGGTAGTATTCTTCTATATGAAACAGTACATGGATTCTTCCCTTCCGTTGGAGATCGTAGAAGCGTCTCGAATCGATGGTGCGGGCGAGTTTAAGACATTCAATATGATGATTCTTCCGATTATGAAACCTGCGATTGCGGTTCAGGCAATCTTCGCATTTGTTCAGAGCTGGAACAATTACTTCATTCCATCATTGCTCTTGACAGAAAATAAGAAGAAGACATTGCCTATCTTGATCGCACAGTTACGTAGTGCGGATTTCCTGAAGAAGGATATGGGTCAGGTGTATATGATGATTGCCTTCTCGATTTTCCCGGTAATCGTTGTATATCTGCTTCTTTCTAAACATATCGTACAGGGTGTGGCACTTGGTAGTGTGAAAGGGTAGAAAGCTTGTAAATACAATTCTTAAAGTGAAGGTTGAACAATACATATCCAAAATATGGATCATAGTATTGGCGAATTGAAAAAATCATGGTATATATTATATAAATAGTGTGTTACTTGATTTGAATGAAATTGAGGCATTAACTATACATAAATCACGGGTAATTTATGTTAGTTGATGCCTTTTTCTTTTGCATATTATATAGTTAGCCGCGGATACTATCGGTGAGTGTGTACTTGCTGTTATGCGGGAGAGATATGCCAAACTGCATAAATACAGGAAGAAAGGATGGATGAAAGATGAAAGACAAAATTTTTGAAGTGCTGCAGCGAATTGGAAGAAGTTTTATGCTCCCAATCGCGATCTTACCGGTTGCCGGTCTGCTTCTTGGACTGGGTAGTTCGTTTACGAACGAGACAACGATTGCAACGTATCATTTAGGTGGTATATTGGGGAATGGAACGATATTGCATGCGCTGCTTGTGATCATGAACAAGGTCGGAAGTGCCGTGTTTGATAACTTGCCATTGTTATTTGCTGTAGGTGTCGCAATCGGAATGGCCAAAAAGGAAAAAGAAGTGGCAGCGTTATCTGCGGTGATCGCATTTTTCGTTATGAATATCTCGATCAACGCTATGCTGAATATTAATGGCAAGATCCTGGAAGATGGCTCCATTGCGAAAAATGTGTTAGAGGGAACCGTAGCTTCTGTCTGTGGAATTAATACATTGCAGATGGGTGTGTTTGGCGGTATTATTGTGGGCCTTGGTGTGGCTGCATTACACAATCGCTTCCATAAGATCATATTGCCGAATGCGTTATCATTCTTTGCCGGATCAAGATTTGTTCCGATCATTTCCACTATAACGTATATGTTTGTCGGTATTATTTTGTATTATGTATGGCCGGTTGTGCAAAATGGAATTTATGCACTTGGTGGATTGGTGACAGGAAGCGGTTATCTGGGAACACTGATCTTTGGTGTTGTCAAAAGAGCATTGATACCATTTGGATTGCATCATGTGTTTTATATGCCATTTTGGCAGACTGCTGTTGGCGGAACCGCTGATGTGGCAGGACACATGGTTCAGGGGGGACAAAATATTTTCTTCGCTCAGCTTGCAGATTCTGCACACATTTCACACTTCAGTGCAGATGCAACAAGATATTTCTCGGGTGAATTCATTTTCATGATCTTTGGTCTGCCAGGCGCAGCTCTTGCAATGTATCGCACTGCGAAGCCGGAGAAAAAGAAGCAGGTAGGAGGCTTGCTATTTTCAGCGGCCCTCACATCTATGTTGACAGGTATTACTGAGCCGATTGAATTTTCATTTTTGTTTGTTGCACCGATTTTGTTTGCAGTGCAAGTTGTATTGGCCGGTGCTGCATACATGATCGCTCATATATTAAATATCGCCGTGGGTCTTACTTTCTCGGGCGGATTTTTGGATCTGTTCCTGTTTGGTATTTTACAGGGAAATGATAAGACAAGCTGGCTTCGTATCATTCCGGTAGGAATCATTTATTTTATTCTTTATTATGTGATTTTTTCTTTCTTGATCAAAAAATTGAATTTAAAAACGCCTGGTCGAGAGGATGATACACAGGAAGTGAAATTATATACGAAGGCAGATGTTAATGCTAAACGTTCCGCAAAGGGGGATGATGGAAATATATCATCGGAGGATACACTTAGTGAAATGATCACGAGAGGTCTTGGCGGTAAGAACAACATTGATAGTGTTGACTGCTGTGCGACCCGCCTTCGTTGTACTGTTGCAAGTGCAGATTTGGTTGATGATGTTCTGCTTAAATCGACAGGAGCCAGTGGAGTGATCCATAAAGGAAATGGAGTCCAGATCATATACGGACCAAATGTTACCGTGATCAAATCAAATTTGGAAGAGTATCTTGAAACAGCACCAGATATTATATATACGAATGATAATGAGATGCGTTCAGAGTCAGATGATGCCATGCAGAGTCAGGAAATTGAAGGAAGTGTAGCAAAAACCGTTATTGTGTCCAGTCCGATCACAGGTGTTGCAGCAGATCTGTCTACGGCACCGGATGAAGCTTTTGCGGATCGGATGATGGGTGACGGTGCGGTTGTAACCCCAACGGATGCGATCGTTAAGGCACCGGAAGATGGAGAGGTTGCGTTTGTGTTTGATACCAAGCATGCGATTGGATTTACGACAGATTCCGGTTTGAGCTTATTGATACACGTTGGTATAGACACAGTAAAATTGGATGGTAAAGGATTTGAAGTGTTTGTCGAGAATGGTCAGCAGGTCAAGAAGGGTGATCCGCTGATGAAACTGGATATTGCTTATCTGAAAGAGCACGCACCGTCAATCGTATCTCCGGTACTGTGTACGGAACTAGAGGATAACCAAAAGGTACGTTTATTAAGGGAGGGAGAAATAAAATCAGGAGAGGAGTTATTCGCTGTTGATTTTTATGAGGAATAATTATGTATAGAGTGACAAAGGTGTTAAATCATAACGCTGTACTTGACGATAAATGAAAAATAGGATAATATAATTTATTGCCGTGGATAAATGTTATTTATGCATGGGTTCATACAGACAGTTCATTTGTACCATCCTGTCTATAAATAAAACTCGGACTGCATGAAACAGAGATTGTTTTTGGGCAGACCGTAGGTCTGCCTTTTTATTTTGCTTTATAGGAAATTGGAGGGAATGCATGTATCAATTGACGACAGAACATAGTTTTGACTCGGCACATTTTCTTGCCGGATACGATGGAAAATGCGGTAATTTGCATGGACATCGTTGGAGAGTACTGCTGACGGTGCAGTCAGAGACGCTAAGAGAAGACCGGCAGCAAAAAGGCATGTGTGTTGATTTTGCGGAGTTAAAAAAAGATTTGCGGACGGAATTGGATGCGTTGGATCATGTGCTGATCATTGAACAGGGCTCTTTGCGTGAGAGTACGATGAAAGCATTGCAGGAAGAAAAATTTCAGGTGGTTGAGATGCCGTTTCGACCAACCGCCGAAAATTTTGCCAGATATTTTTATGAATTGTTTACATTGAAAGGTTATCCGGTGGCGAAAGTAGAAGTATATGAGACACCGAATAACAGTGCAGTTTACTTTGTTTAAAACGATGCGAGAGGTGACAGTGCAGCCTGCTTTGTCTGAAGCGATGCGAGAGGTGACAGTGCCGCTTGCTTTGTCTGAAGCGATGCGAGAGGTGACAGTGCAGCTCGCTTGGTCTAAAACTATGCGAGAGATGGCATCGTGGAGAAGTTATGCATGACAGGCTGCAGGCCGGGAAAGGAATGTAAGAGTTAGTATGGCAGATTTTGAAGTGGTAGAAATCTTTGAAAGCATTAATGGGGAAGGACGATTTGCCGGAGAGTTATCTAATTTTGTGCGGCTAAAGGGATGTAACTTGCGCTGTACGTATTGTGATACAGCTTGGGCCTATGAAGCAGATGCGCCACGTACGGTGATGACGGAAGAGGAAATCTGTGAGCGTCTGCTGCAATCAGGGATCAGTCGGGTGACACTTACCGGTGGTGAACCGATGATTGCAAAAAATATTGATGTATTGTTAGAAAGGCTGTCTCGAGAAGAGAGTTTAGAGGTGGAGATCGAGACAAATGGCAGTGTTTCATTAACAGCGTTTCGTCAAATGAAGCGGCCACCGTCATTTACGATAGACTACAAATTGGCGGGAAGCGGCATGGAAACAAAGATGTGTATGGATAATTTTGCAGAGGTTGTAAAGCAGGATACGGTGAAGTTTGTTGTGTCCGGACGGAGTGATCTGGAAAGGGCCTATGAGGTGACGAGAGAGTATCATCTGGATCAGCGCTGCATGGTAATATTAAGTCCGGTATTTGGCAGGATCGAACCGGCTGAAATGGTTGATTTTCTTCGTGAAAAACGATGGAATGGAGTACGGCTTCAATTGCAGTTGCACAAGTTTATCTGGGATCCGGATAAACGTGGAGTTTAAGAAAGGAAGATGGCATTATGGCAATAGATACAGAAGCGATTAAGGTGCATGTTCGAGGTATATTGGAAGCATTGGGAGATGATCCGGATCGTGAAGGATTAAAAGAAACACCGGATCGTGTGGCTCGCATGTATGAAGAAGTGTTTGAGGGAATGAACTATACAAATCATGAGATTGCGCAAATGTTTAATAAAACATTTACCGATCGTATGGAATTTGGATCGGCTTCCAGAGATATGGTGATCGTTCGGGATATTGATATTTTTAGTTATTGTGAACACCATCTTGCTCTAATGTATGATATGAAAGTGACCGTTGCGTATATTCCAAAGGAAAAGGTGATCGGACTTAGCAAGATCGCACGTATTGCGGATATGGTGGCGAAACGCCTTCAGCTGCAGGAACGCATTGGTACGGATATTGCAGATATTATGCAGGAGATCTTGGAAAGTGAAGATGTGGCGGTTGTGATCGAGGGTACACATAGCTGCATGACAGCCAGGGGAATCAAAAAGAATGCAGCGACGACGAAGACCTTTACACTGCGTGGACAGTTTCAGGAAGATCAGAGCTTACAGATGAGACTTTTGTCATAGAGAAAACAGTAGAAAATCAATAAAAGGCCTATAATAAAAACTTTAGGCTTGACATGATAGGAAGGAAAGAGTGTTATGAGCAAAGCAATGGTTTTATTTAGCGGCGGCGTAGACAGTACAACCTGTCTGGGGCTTGCAATCGAAAAATATGGTAAAGAAAACGTGATCGCATTGTCGATCTCTTATGGACAGAAACATAAAAAAGAAGTGGAAGCAGCACGCAGCATTGCTGCATATTATGGAATAGAACTTCTGTCTTTAGATCTGCAAAAGATCTTTACGTACAGTGATTGTTCTTTATTAGAACAGTCTGATGCAGAAGTTCCCAAAGAAAGCTATGCGGAGCAATTAAAGGAAACTTCCGGCAAGCCGGTATCTACTTATGTCCCTTTCCGTAATGGTTTGTTTTTGGCGAGTGCAGCGAGCATTGCTCTGTCGAAAAACTGTGAAGTGATCTATTATGGAGCGCATGCAGATGATGCGGCAGGTAACGCTTATCCGGATTGCAGCAGTGCCTTTAACGATGCAATGGGACAGGCAATTTATTTGGGAAGTGGCAATCAGGTACGTATCGAGGCTCCGTTTGTCAATTGGACTAAGGCTAAAGTGGTCGGAGAGGGACTTCGTTTGAAGGTGCCTTATGAACTTACGTGGAGTTGTTATGAGGGTGGTGACAAGCCTTGTGGTGTGTGTGGCACGTGTCGTGACCGCGCAGAAGCCTTTCGCGCCAATGGCGTTTTGGATCCGGCACTGCACTAAAGGAGAGGCAGGAGAGCTTAGATCACGGTATTGATCGGTAAGGTGGCATAAGGATGCTGCAACAGAGGGAGGAAATGCAATGAGAGAACAGGAAAAGAGTATTACATTATTAGGAAACCAGGGGACGAAATATCCACAGGATTATGCACCGGAAGTTTTAGAAACATTTGTGAATAAGCATCCGGATAATGATTATTTTGTCAAATTTAATTGTCCGGAATTTACCAGTTTATGTCCGATCACAGGGCAGCCGGATTTTGCAACGATCACGATATCGTACGTACCAGGAGAACGAATGGTAGAGAGCAAATCCTTAAAATTATATTTGTTTAGTTTTCGCAATCATGGTGACTTCCATGAAGACTGCGTCAATGTTATCATGAAAGATCTCATTAAATTAATGGATCCGAAGTATATTGAAGTATGGGGCAAGTTTACACCACGTGGAGGAATTTCTATCGATCCATATTGCAATTATGGACGCCCTGATACCAAATGGGAACAAATGGCAGAAAAAAGAATGTTGTGGCACGATATGTACCCGGAAAAAATTGACAATCGATAATTCTATCCTTTACAGAAAAGGTTTTGCGGTATATACTTATACAGCAAATATATTATGACAGAAGAAAGAAGAGAGTAGAAGAAAGTATGAAAGTAAAAGATTATTTCAAAGAGCATAAGTGGATTATTCCGGTGGCAATAGCAGCAGGCGTACTTATTATAACAGCGATCGTGATCGCAGTATATTCGAGTGGACACTTTGCCAGAGGAACAAAGGTCAATGGGATTGACGTTTCCGGTATGAGTGTGAAACAGCTTCAGAAGCGGATCGGAGAATATTCCATTAATGTCAAAGAACGCAAGATTGATGAGAAATCCAGAGATGAAAGTTTTTTTGAGGAAACGATCAAAGGAAGTGACATCGGATTGGCAGTCGGTGATGCGCAGCCATTATATGATATATTGAAAGGCCAGGGATTCATAAAGTTTTTTGTCGGAGACAAGAAAGATTATGAGATCAGTCATACACTGTCATATGATAAGGATCTTCTTGCGAAGGAAGTGTCGGCCTTAAAGGGGGCATCTGCCACAGACGGTACGGAAGCGGTGAGCGCTTCAATTGCCGAGTATACAGAGGGAAAAGGTTATGAGATCGTTTCGGAGCAGCAGGGAGATATTTTGGATGAGCAGGCAACTTGCGAGGTGATTGAAAAGGCAGTTGCATCATTGAAGGAATCTGTTGATCTAAGCAAGGAAAAAGCATATAAAAAGCCGGAGTTCACCAGTGAAAGTGATGTCTTAAAAGATGCTGTAGAAACATTAAATCGTTATGTTGGAACAAAGATTACATATCAATTTGGCGATGATACTGTTGTATTAGATGGTACGCGTATCAATAAGTGGATCAAGATCAAAAAAGACAACACAGTAAAGATTCGTCGAAATAAGGTGGAGAAGTTTGTACAGGAACTTCATCGTAAATATGATACCGTATTTACCAATCGTAAGTTTAAGACCGCGTACGGTGATACAGTGACTGTATACGGTGGAGATTATGGCTGGTGGATGAATACAGTCAAGGAAACAGATAAACTGGTTAAATTGATCCAAAAAGGTGCTGTCAAAGAGCGTACACCGGAATATCGTCAAACAGCGGTCAGCTACGGTGACAAAGACTACGGTGATACCTATGCAGAAGTGGATCTGAGTGGTCAGCACGTGTTTGTGGTCAAAAATGGAAAAGTTGTATTTGATACTGCGTGTGTAACGGGAAATGAATCGCAGGGACATGCAACGCCGGCAGGTACATATGGAATTACCTACAAGCAGCGCAATGCTACATTGCGTGGAGAAAATTATGAGACACCGGTAAGTTACTGGATGCCGTTTAATGGAGGCATTGGTTTTCATGATGCGTATTGGAGAAGTCGTTTTGGTGGCACTTTATACCGTACCGGCGGTTCTCATGGATGCGTAAACCTTCCGCCATCATCAGCCAAGAAGATTTACAGCTTGGTCGAGCAGGGAACTCCGGTCATCTGTTATCATCGCTCCGGAAGTTCCTCGAAGACAACGACAGATTCATCTTCTAAACCGTCAGCAACGAAGAAGCCGACGGTAACGAAGAAGCCAAAGCTGGCGAAGAAGCCAAAGGCAACGAAGAAACCAAAGCTGGCGAAGAAACCAAAGGCAAAAAAGAAGCCAAAGGCAACGAAACAACCGGAGACAACCAAAAAGCCGGAAACGTCGGAGGATGAAGAATAAAATAACGAAAGGGTCAATGATAGTGATCCTATATGATTGCGGTACAGTGATGTCTGTTGCGGTAAGAAAGCGAGGCATTATTGCACCGCAATTTGCTTTGTGTTATCATTATATATACTTGACTATATATGTACTCGACGATATATACAAAACTATATACACAATTTTGTGCATATAAAAGACGATCGGAAAGGATAAAAAATATGGTTACAATAAATACAATTGGTGTTTCGAAGGAGATTGACGGTGAGTCCGGTGTGCAGTTGACGGATGAGCTGACATTTCTGAGTGGAAAGTATGCAGGTACCTGCTATGCTGCAGACGGCTACGAGACAATACGTACGCAAGAACCGCAAAAGGCGCTCAGACGTGCAGAAAATACGGCACAAAACGGTCATCATTCTGTGTTTCAGCATAGTATGGTAACAATGGAAATACAGTGCCCGAAGATTATTGCAATGCTGCTTAACTCTATCGGAGTATCAAATACATCCGAAAAGAGTGCCAGATATACAAAGATGAAGCCACAAAGTGAAAAAGAGGCCATACTTTATGAAAAGTGGCATGATATTTTGAAACAACAGATCGAAGCTTTGTATCCGGAGAAGTTTAGCGAGCGCGAGGCGGACAAACTTGCTTATGAGAATGCCAGATACATGTTGTCGGTCTTTTGCCCGACTTCGATGGTGTATTCTCTGCCGTTTCGCAATATCTTTTATGTGATGGACTGGGCGGAGCAGATGCGTGATCAGTTAAATGGACAGGCAGATGCGTTTTCGAGGCGGCTGGCAGAAGAACTCTCCGGGTTGGTAAAGTCCCTTGATGTCGTGATCGGTGGTAAGCGGATTTTTCATGATAATAAAAATGAATACTTTCGTTTCATGCCCGTGCAGGCGACCGGACAGCTGGACGATGATAATGTCGAGTACTTTGGAGATGTGTATACGGCAAAATTTTTGGCTTCTTTTGCACAGGTTGCACAGGAGCAGAGACATCGTACGCTCCGTGTAAAGATCAACTTTGCGGGAGATAAGCCCGGGGAATATGGTTATTATGTACCGGAATTACTGCAGGAACAGTCACTTCAAGAGGAATGGCTGCAGGATATTGCCGGAGTCGCAGAGCAGTTCCCGCAGGGAATGTTAGTTTCCGTAACAGAGCAGGGACTGTTTGAGGATTTTGTCTTGAAATGTAAAGAGCGCATGTGTGGGAGAGCACAGCTGGAGATCATGCGGTTGACGGAAGAGCTGGTGGTACGTTTTGCGAAAAATAAGCAGAACCTGTCTTCTGCCAATCGGAGACGTTTGGAGGATCTGTTAGAAGATGATAAGCCTTGTGCCCGTTGTGGATACCGTGATTTTCAGTGTGTGGAAGGTTGTAAATGGGGGAAAGCAGGGGCACTGCTCAGACATATTTAGTAGAAAGGAATGAAGAGTTAAGATGGTATTTGGAGTGATATTAGCCGGAGGAATAGGCAGCCGCATGGGAAATGCAGAGAAGCCAAAACAGTATATCAAAATTGGAGATAAACCGATCATTATTCATACGATCGAGAAGTTTTATGTGCATGATGCCTTTGAGAAATTGATCGTTTTGTGTCCGAAGCAGTGGGTAGAACATACGAGAAATCTTGTTCGTCAGTATATGGGGGATACTGACCGGGTCGTTGTATTGGAAGGCGGAGAGACACGCAACGAAACGATCATGAATTCTATTCGTTATATCGAGGAAGGCTATGGTTTGGATGACGACACACTGCTTGTCACACATGATTCTGTGCGTCCGTTTTTAACACATCGCATCATCGAAGAAAATATTGAATATGGACAGAAGTATGATGCAGTGGATACCGTGATACCGGCAACGGATACGATCGTGGCCAGCGAAAATGGAGAGATTATCAGTGATGTACCGGACAGATCTAAGATGTATCAGGGACAGACGCCGCAGACGTTTCGTGCCAAGAAATTAAAAGATCTGTATTATTCGCTAAGTGATGAGGAGAAGGGAATCCTTACGGATGCTTCTAAGATATTTGTCATGAAAGGGGAAAAGGTGCATTTGGTACAGGGCGAGGTGTTCAATATTAAGATTACCTACCCATATGATTTGCGTGTTGCAGAATCATTGATCAGAAATGGGGAGATGGATAAGTAATGTTAAATGCGGTATACCGTCTCGTAGCACCGAGACGATTTGAAGTAGAGTTTGGTGAAGTGCCATTATTTGGACAGGAAGTGATCGTGCGCCCGACACATTTATCCATTTGTCATGCCGATCAGAGATATTATCAGGGAAGCAGACCGGCAGAAGTTCTCAAACAAAAGCTTCCGATGGCATTGATCCATGAGGGGATCGGCAAAGTAGTTCACGATCCGACCGGGCAGTTTTCCTATGGACAGACGGTGATCATGATCCCGAATACACCAACGGAACACGATGATATCATTGCCGAAAATTATTTGCGGTCCAGTAAATTCCGCGCAAGTGGGTTTGACGGATTTATGCAGGAGTATGTCAGCTTACAGCCGGACAGACTAGTTGTGCTTCCGGAGGGGATCGACCCGGTCGTTGCAGCGTTTACGGAGTTAGTATCCGTCAGCGTTCATGCACTGCAGCGATTTGACCGGATCGCACATGCACGCCGTAATATGATCGGTATCTGGGGGGATGGCAATTTAGGCTATATCACAGCGATTTTTTGTAAAGCTATGTTTCCGGATACGAAGCTTGCTGTTTTTGGAGTGGATAATGAAAAATTGGCTAACTTTGCCTTTGCAGATGCAACGTATCGCGTAACAGATATTCCGGAGGGGCTGCTTGTAGATCATGCGTTTGAGTGTGTTGGTGGTGCGGCATCGCAGAGTGCGATCGATCAGATCATAGATCATATTCAACCGGAGGGCACGATCGGTCTGCTTGGCGTATCGGAGTATCCTGTACCTATCAATACCCGGATGGTTTTAGAAAAAGGACTTCGATTGTATGGAAGCAGCAGAAGTGGCCGCAGTGATTTTGTAAAGACGGTGGAATTGTATCAAAGTCATCCGGAGATCGTAAATTATCTGGATGCTATCGTGGGTGCAAGAATAGAAGTGCGCAGCATGGCAGATATGGTTCGTGCTTTTGAGATGGATATTCATAAGAGCATGGGCAAAACGATCATGCATTGGATGCAGTGATCCATTGCAACAGGGCAGATGTTGCCGCCCTGTCAAACAGGGGTTGAAAAATACATCAAAAACAAGTATGATAGTTTTGTTTTGGTGCAATATTTTGCAATATGTGGAATATAATGGTCAAGACATTGATCAACAGAAACGAACAGGATGAAAAGGAATGGAGGACGACATGAACGTAACATATCAGAGCACGAGAAGTGCGGCGACTAAGGTAACAGCATCTCAGGCAATCTTGAAGGGACTTGCAGATGACGGCGGATTATTTGTGCCGGATCAGATCCCACAGCTTGATGTATCTTTGGACCAGATTGCAAAGATGAGTTATCAGGAGACTGCCTATGAGGTTATGAAGTTGTTTTTGACGGATTTTACAGAGGACGAGCTTAAGTCCTGTATTAACCGTGCCTATGATGATAAATTTGATACCAAGGAGATCGCACCATTGGTAGAAAAAGCAGGTGCATACTATTTAGAGTTGTTCCATGGAGCAACAATTGCTTTTAAGGATATGGCGTTGTCAATTCTGCCACATTTGTTGACGACTTCTGCTAAGAAGAATCATATTACCAATGAGATCGTTATTTTAACGGCAACTTCCGGAGATACCGGTAAAGCAGCACTGGCAGGTTTTGCAGACGTAGAGGGAACAAGCATCATTGTATTTTATCCAAAGAACGGTGTCAGCAAGATCCAGGAACGCCAGATGGTGACACAGAAGGGTGCTAATACGAAAGTAGTTGGCATTACCGGTAACTTTGATGATGCGCAAAGCGGTGTTAAGGCAATGTTTAATAACAAAGAACTTGCGGCAGCAATGGATGCTAAGGGATATCAGTTCTCCTCTGCTAATTCCATAAATATCGGTCGTTTGGTGCCACAGGTAGTATATTATGTATATGCATATACAAGATTGCTTGGTGCGGGAACCGTAGCTGAGGGTGAGCCAGTGAATTTCGTGGTTCCAACCGGTAACTTCGGTAATATTTTAGCTGCATTTTATGCAAAGAACATGGGAATCCCGGTAGGAAAGTTAATTTGTGCATCCAACGAGAACAAAGTATTGTACGATTTCTTTGATACCGGTGTTTACGATAGAAACCGTGAGTTTGTATTGACAAGTTCGCCATCTATGGATATATTGATCTCCAGCAACTTAGAGCGTTTGATCTATCGCATTGCCGGAGAAGACGCTGCAAAGACGAAAGAAATGATGGATGCGCTTTCTGCTGATGGTAAGTATACGTTGACGGAAGAAATGACGGCACAGCTTGCTGATTTTGTTGGCGGATGGGCTTCTGAGGAGAAGACAGCAGCAGAGATCAAGCGTGTGTATGATGCGACAGGATATGTTATGGATACACATACCGCGGTTGCATCCGCTGTATATAAAGAATACAAGGACCGCACCGGAGATGAGACCAAGACGGTGATCGCATCGACAGCAAGTCCATATAAGTTTGCAACAAGTGTTATGACAGCAATTGATGCGAAGTATGAGGGCATGGATGATTTTGCGCTGATCGACGAGCTCAGCAAAGTGTCAGGAGTGTCGATACCGCAGGCTGTAGAAGAGATTCGTTCTGCACCGGTTCTGCATGATACTGTATGCGAGACTGCAGATATGCAAAAGACCGTAGAAACGATACTTGGACTGTAAATGGACAGAGCAGACAGAATATCCGATGCGGTAAATAGCATAAACAAGATATCAAATATCGTAATCTGTTAGATGCTTAGCACAAAAATACAAAAAGATTGAATGAAAATGTAAATTCCACATGTAAACCCAATGTGGAATTTACTTTTTTAGTTAACGTGAAAAGAAAGATTGTAAAAATATCTTCCCCTAAAAGAGTGGTTATATGGTATTATATGCAAGTATGGTGTTTGTACATTATGGAGTTATGCAGAAAATTTAAGGATGAGATGGAATCATTGGTTTCGGCGAAAATGACATGACAGGGAGGAAAGCAAAGATGGCAGATAGAAATACGGCTACGATTGGATTTGAAAAACAAATATGGGATGCGGCTTGTGTGCTTCGTGGCAATATGGATGCATCAGAATATAAGAATGTTGTCCTGGGGTTGATTTTTTTGAAATATATCTCAGATAGATTTGACGATAAATATCAGGAACTTGTTGAAGAAGGCGACGGATTCGAGGAAGATATTGATGAATATACTTCGGAAGGTATTTTCTTTGTGCCGGCAAACGCACGCTGGAGCGAGATTGCGACGAAAGCACATACACCGGAAATTGGTGCTGTTATCGACGATGCTATGCGTGCAATTGAAAAAGAAAATAAACGATTGAAAGATATTCTCCCTAAGAATTTCGCACGCCCGGAATTGGACAAACGAAGATTGGGAGATGTGGTAGATTTATTTACCAATATCCAAATGATTGAACACGGCAGTGAAAAGGATATCTTGGGTCGTACCTATGAGTATTGTCTTTCTATGTTTGCTGAACAAGAAGGAAAACGTGGCGGCGAATTCTTTACGCCATCTTGCGTAGTACGTACCTTGGTGGAAGTATTGAAACCTTTCAAGGGAAGAGTATATGATCCTTGCTGTGGCTCAGGCGGTATGTTTGTTCAGTCTGCAAAATTTGTTGAGAACCATAGTGGTAACATCAGTAACATTTCTATCTACGGTCAGGACTCGAACCCCACTACATGGAAGATGGCACAGATGAACCTTGCTATTCGTGGAATTGAACCAGATCTCGGAGCTTATGCCGCAGATACATTTCTAGATGATCGCCATCCAACATTGCGAGCGGATTATATCATGGCGAATCCTCCGTTTAATCTTTCTGATTGGGGATTGGATAAACTAAAAGAAGATCAGCGCTGGAAATATGGAATACCTCCAGCAGGAAACGCCAACTTTGCATGGCTTCAGCATATGATTTTTCATCTTGCACCAGCTGGTCGTATTGGCATGGTATTGGCGAACGGTTCACTTTCATCTCAATCAGGTGGAGAGGGTGAAATTCGTAAGAATATTATCAATGCCGATTTAGTTGAGTGCATTGTTGCAATGCCTACTCAGCTATTCTATACAACGCAGATTCCAGTTTCGCTTTGGTTTATCAATAAGCAGAAGAAACAACCGGAAAAGATTTTATTTATTGATGCTCGAAAAATGGGAACGATGGTGAGCCGTAAGCTTCGGGAGCTGACAGATGATGATATCAAGAAGATTTCAGATACCTATGAAGCTTTTGCTAATGGAACACTTGAAGATGTTAAAGGCTTTTGTGCTGTTACCGACACTTCTGAAATCGAGAAACAAGATTATATCCTTACACCTGGCCGTTATGTGGGTATTGAAGAGCAGGAAGAGGATGATGAGCCATTTGAAGAAAAGATGGACCGGTTAACATCTGAACTGTCGGAGATGTTTGTAAAGTCACATGAGCTGGAGGGAGAGATTAGGAAGAAATTGGGGGCGATTGGGTATGAAATTTGATACAATAAAATTATCTGAACTTGCGGAAATTCAGACAGGACCATTCGGTAGCCAACTACATAAAGAGGATTATGTAGTTAATGGAACGCCTATCGTTACAGTAGAACATCTTGGAAACAGAAAGTTTACTGAACAAAATCTCCCTTGTGTTTCAGACAAGGATAAAGAAAGACTAAAAAAATACATGTTGAAAACAGGAGATATTGTTTTCAGCCGAGTGGGTTCAGTTGACCGTTGCTCATATGTTAGTGCAGAGTATGAAGGATGGATGTTTTCAGGACGATGCCTCAGAGTACGACCTTGTGAAATATTGAATTCGGAATATTTGTATTATTTCTTTTCATTGAAAGAAACAAAACAATTTGTTCGCAATATTGCTACTGGTGCAACGATGCCCTCTATTAACACTAAATTTATGGGAGAGGTTCCTATAAGAGTCCCATCTATGGAGGCACAGAACAAGATTGCCAGCATTCTATGGATGATAGACGATAAAATTGAATTAAATGAAAAGATAAACAATAATTTACCGCCTCATCCGTGCAACGCACGGATAGCTGCGATAGCAGCGTAGACAGACATCTTGACAAACGGATGCTTGCATACGGATGGCAAGGTGTCTGGCAGAGGCGATAACGAGGAAACACCGCAGGTGTTTTCGAGTCTATAAGCAGCTTAAAGGTCGA